>JAEEGK010015665.1_pt1 | contig 16765 bp, 11 predicted proteins | sample 8958771 | NCBI WGS metagenome assembly JAEEGK01 (sample SAMN16246547, study PRJNA631951) | gut metagenome | biome: gut microbiome; feature: rumen; material: SC-attached | host: Bos | place: Iran: Karaj | collected 2018-10 | reverse complement strand
TAACTGGAAAAACAATTACTTTAGATGTTGAACAATCTGATACTATTGAAAATGTTAAAGCCAAAATCCAAGACAAAGAAGGAATTCCACCAGATCAACAAAGATTAATTTTCGCCGGTAAACAATTAGAAGATAATAGAACTCTTGCTGATTATAACATTCAAAAAGAATCAACTCTTCATTTAGTCCTTAGATTAAGAGGTGGTATGCAAATTTTTGTTAAAACTTTAACTGGAAAAACTATTACTTTAGATGTTGAACCTTCTGACACCATTGAAAATGTTAAAGCTAAAATCCAAGACAAAGAAGGAATTCCACCAGATCAACAAAGATTAATCTTCGCTGGAAAACAATTAGAAGATAATAGAACTCTTGCTGACTATAATATCCAAAAAGAATCAACTCTTCATTTAGTCCTTAGATTAAGAGGTGGAAACTAAAAGAAAAAAATTTAGTTATTAATTTTAATTTTATTCTTTAAAAGAATTTTGTTATTTTTTTAAAATTTTTTTTTATTTTTGTTTTCTTTTTAAATAACTATTTTTAAAAAATATAATAATTTATTTAACTATATATCTTAAGAAATTCTTAATATATTTTAAACATAATTTATAATATATAAAACGTCAAAAAATAAAAATACTCAAACTTCATTATCATTTATATCTTTATTACAAAACTGAACAACTTCTCCATTATTATAAATCAAATTTCTCTTATTCATTTCATCTTGAATCTTTGGTAAATATTCCCTAACATCATCAGGATGATTTTTAGCTAAATTAATTAAATCATCTTTTAAATAATCCAATTCATCATCATTTTCATCTCCTTCAAAATCTTTAATTTTTAAACCATTTTTTGGTTGTAAACCATAATTTTCAGCATTATTTTCTAAAATAATAACTTTTTTTAAATCTCTTCCTAATTTACTTAAATCTTTAAAATTAACATCACCAACTTTAATAGTATGAGCTCTATATAATCGATAAGAAATTTTTTGATTAGGATCTAAACCATCAATAGCTAAATCAGCATAATTTTGTAAAGCTGCAGTAAAAATAATTAATTCATAATAATTTGATAAATCAAAAATAAAATCTTCTGCACCAGGTCTTATTTGAATATATGCATTATCAGCATCTTCTAAATAATGAACTAATGTTTCATCTAAATCTAAAACTAATGTATATTCATATTTTGGATTTATTGGTTTTAAAAAAGGTGGAATTGGCTTTTCTAATTCTTCTTCTTCTTCTTCTTCATTTGTGTTATTTTGAAATGTTGAAATGTTATTTATTGTTTTTTGAATTAATTCTTGTATACTTTGGTTTTCTTTTATTTCATTTATTAATTCATCTATTTTTGTCTTTTTAATATTTTTTAAGTAAGCTTTGATTAAATTTAATGATGGTTCAATGAAAGGATATTGGCTTTTTTCTTCAGGATTTTTTTCAAAATAGTATTTTATTGAATAGATTAAATTGTTTAATATTTGCTTTGATGTTTTATTATTATTATATATACATTTTTTGAAATTTGAACTATTTAACCATGTTTGATTTTCTTCTAAAATTTTATTACATTTGGAAAAATTGAGATTGTTTTTTTGTTCTTTAGTGAAATCTGATTTATTAATTAAAATATAAAGAAAAGAAATAAAACTTTGATTAAAATAAAAAACACAATTTTTAATACCTGATAAAAATTTTTCTTTTTCTTTTTTAATAAGACTAATAATTAAAAATATATATAAAAAAATTAATTGTTGTATTAAAAATTCTTTAACATTCCTTTGTATAGTATTATTAATCTCAGAATATTCTTGAAAAGCTTTAAATAAAATAATATTATTTTGTTGATAATACATTGAAAAAAAATCTTTAATAATAGATAATTTATTTTGAAAAATCTCCATTTTATTCATTTCTAAATCTTTTCTAAGTTCTTGATATAAATTATCCATAAAGAATAAATTTTCAAAAAAAATTAAATTAGAAGATATTTTAATATCATATTGTTCATTTTTTGAATTATCAGAATAAATAACAGAACTAAAAGATTCATTCAAACTTTCAACTATTTCAGTACTATTATTTGAATTATTTTTATAAATAGGATAATTTTCACTTAATCCTTCATCATCAGTATCATTATCAAAAATATTATCAAAATTTTTTGGTTTGATTTTATATGCATATTTCTTTTTTGAACGTGGTTCAGCATATTTTAATATTTCTTTATCTATATTTATACTTGAGCTTTTTTTTGATCTTTTTATTTTTGAATATGATTTTGTAGAATTAATTGAATTTAATGTTTTTTTATTTTTTTGTGTTTTATATTTTGATTTTAATATCTTTTCATAATTCTCTAAAGCTTTTTGCGTTGAATCATCATTTATATCAGAAAAATATTTTCCTGTTTTACAATTATTTGAAATTGTTTCATGTGGTGTTTGATTTATCATTACATTTGAATTAGGAATTTTCTTTTTAAAATATGTTCCTGTATTCTGAATTGAAGGAGTATAATCTTCAGTATCATCTAAATTACTTTCATTATCCATATTTTATTTATTAGGAATTTGTTTTGTTAAAAAAATAAATAAATTTATTTTTAAATATAAAATTGAAAAAATAAATTTAATAAATAAAAAATTATTATTAGATAATTAAAAAAATTATAAAAAAAATATTTCTGTTAAATTAAAAAAAATACTAAAAAAAAAATTAAATCAAAAACAAAAACCCAAAAAATAAAATTACCAAATCACAAAATATTTTTAAAGAATATCATTAGCTTGAGTAATTTTATTACACATATCTTCAAGTAAATTAATAAGATAATCTTGATTATTTTGTCTTTCATTTTTTTCATTTTCCAACTGAGTTTTCATAGCATTAATCATAGCTTTAAGCATTTCTAATAAAGCTTCTTCAGTTTCTTCTCTTGCTTTTTTTTCATTCATAACCATTTCAACTAATCTTTGAGTTTCTTCATTAATTCTAGTATTTAACGCATTATCATTTTCATTCATTTCCATTTGTTCATCTTTTAAACTATCTTGAATTTTTGGTATATCACTATCAATAATTTTTTGAAAATTTTCTAAAGATTCATTTCTATTTTTTTCTTCTTTTGTTAATTCATTAATTAAAAAAGAATATCTTTCTTCAATTAATAATAAAGCTTTTTTTTCCATTTCTTTTCTTAATTTTGATTCTTGTTCAAATCTAGATACAACTTTTTCTTCTAAAGCATGAAGATATTGCATTTTTTCATCATAAGAATTATCTATTCCATTATTTTGTTCTTCAATTTGATTAAATAATTTAGTTAATTGATCTTTTACTGCTGCAAATTTTGATTGAGTATCTTCATTAAATTCTATTAATTTATCTCCTGTATCCTTTAATGATTCATCTATTTTTTCAAATTTTGCTAATTTTTCATTTTGTAAATTTATTTGAAGTTGATTTAATTTATCTGCTAATGCACTTATTCTTTCTGCATTATGTGATGTTGAATTTAATGATGCATTCATTGACATATTTCCACTTTGACGAGATGGACTGTTCATTTTTTTATTTATAATTATTTTATGAATTTTGAATAATTTAAGTGTGGATTTTATTATTTTTTTTTATTGATTTTATTTTATATTATTTAAATTAAAGTTATTTATTTATATTAACTTGATTATAATTTTATTGATTTAATGAATTCAGAAAATGAAAATAGAATACACACAAACAATGATACAATTGAAGTAAATTTTAATTCTACAAAAAAACAGATTTTTATTGGAAATAGTTATGAGAATTTTGTAAAAGATTTTCAAAAAAAATTTAATATTAATAATAATGATATACAAAATATAATATTTTATATTGAAGATATTAAAATCAAAACAAAATTTGATAATGAAAAATTATATTATGAAATTTTTGGAATAAATGGAAGTTTAAAAAATTATTTTAAAAATAGTGTTTGTACAGCAGTTTTAAATAAACAAGATATCGAAACAAAATGTATTTTTCTCGAAGAAGAAATAAGAAATAACAAAAAAGGATTACAATTACTCTATAAAGAAATTGAGTTTTTAGAAAAGAAAAAAAAAATAATAAAAGATTGTAATGAAAAAAAAAAAAAATTTGATGAAAATGAAGAATATAAAATATCTACTAGAAAAGAAAAAAAAGAATTTAAAGAATCTTATAAAAATGAAAATGAAAAAAAAGAAACATCTCAAAAAGAAAAAGAAAAAAGAAATAAAATCCCTACTAATGAAAATGTAGTGATAGAAAAAATGAGTTATGTTCAATCAACACAACCTATTATTCATACAGTTAAAATTAAAAAAAAAAAAAATGAAAATTGGCCTAACGATTTAAAATTAATCTGTGTTCCAAATGATAGTGATATTTATTTTAAACATGTTGATTTAAATTTATCAAATGAAATACCTACAATGAATAAAAAAGGAGAATATATATATGAAAAACAAATAGAAATTTTATTTAAAAATTATAGAAAGATAAAAAAAACTGAATATTTTCTTCGTGCAGAATTACTAAGTGATAATCATAAATTTAAAATTGACCTTGGTAATATTATAGTTAAGGTTATATAATTAAAAGAAAAATTACTATTAATTACTAAAGAAAGGAATAAAGTGTATTTCCTTTTTTAATATATTTAAATATTTTTTAACTTGTTAATACAATTTTTAAATTCTTGAATCATTATAGCCAAAATAAATTTATATAAATTAAAATTAATATTAAATTTAAAAATCATATAAATAAATATATAGCAATAACAATAATAAATTATGGAGGAATTTCAATGGCCAAAAAATTTCAAAGAATTTGTTGAATTAATCATTCAAAATAAAATAACAACTTTAATGATAAACCAAAAATTTAAGGACATAATAAATAAAGCAGAAGATGAAAATTATAATAATAAAAATATTCAAAATATAGACAAAGATAATATTTTTGGTATTCTCTATAATTTTAATAATATGTTAGAATTTAAAAGAAATATATCAATTTTTATTCTATCATTTTTTTCTGTTTTACCTTATGATATTGGAAAAAATTTTAATAAATTTAAAAATATAATTGAGACATTCCATTCACTTAAAAATGAAAATTTAATTGAAAAAAATTTAAAAGACATTAATTATTCAAATGAAAAATGTATAAATTTATTTTTTTCAATCACACCATGTTTTTTAAAAGATTTTCAATTATTATTTTATTTTGATGAAATTATTTTAGATTCTATTAATATTATTGCAAAAGAAATTAATAATCAAATTGAAAATTCTTCCAATATAATAATGATTAAGAAATATATTTTGTTTTATATTAAAAAAATAGAAGAAAATGGAAATGATGAAATTAAAAATAAATTTATAAATGAAATTAATTTTGATAAATTAATAAATAATGTTTTTTCTGATCCAAATTTTAAATCAATTTTAACTCTATTATTTGACTTAATAAAATATTTCCCATCTTATATAGAATCAATTACAAAAAAATTAATTGAAAAAAGAGAAATTAAACAAATAACCAAAATCATAATAAAAGATAATTTATTTAAATATTTAACAGAAGAAACATTCGAAAGTTTAAAAAATTTGAATGAAATATCAACTTTTCACTTTTTTTTGCATTCATATGAAGAAAAAACAATGAGATTAATAAATATTTATGATTTATATTACAATAAAAATGAATTTCTTGAAAAATTATCTAATTATTTAAAAGAAAAAAATAAAATAAGACAAAGTGAATTAATATTAAAAAAACAATACTCAGAAGAATTGGATATGGAATTAGAAAAATATGATAATAATATAGAATATTTTACTTTGAATGAAACAATTCTTAAAAATATAAAATTTATTTCTTCAAATAATATAGACGAAGGAATTAATATTTTATATAAAATGAAATATTATGATTTATTTGGAATTGATACAGAATGGAAACCTAAATTATCAATTTTTGAAGATTGTTATCAGGAAAATGAAAGTGATATTATTCAAATTGCTTGTGAAGATTATATTTGTATTTTGGATGTTCAATCTTTTAAAAATGAAGAAAAACTTAAAAATGCCTTTATTGATGTTTTTAATAATAAAATTTTTATAGGTTTTTTTTTCAAATTTGATATAAGAGAAATGAATTTTTTTTTTAAAGAATTTTTTCAAAACCAAAAAATAATTGATTTAAAAGATACTTTCAATGAAAAATATCTTAAAAAATGTCCTGATTTAAATACAATTTGTAAGATGTTTCTTGATAAAAAATTAAATAAAATTGATCAATTATCAAATTGGAAAAAAAGGCCATTAAATATAAATCAACTAAAATATTGTGCATTAGATGCTTATATATTAATTTTATTATATAATAAAATAACTAAATCAAAATAAATGAACATAATTTAATAATATAATATATTAATCATATTTTCAAATCCATTTTAATCTAGTAGAATAAATTTTTTAAATATAAAGAAAATTATGAAATTTTATAAATTAATAAATGAATAAAAAAATTATTTTTAATAATATAGAATAAAATACTAAATAAAAAAAATTATTTAAAATAAAATTTAAAAAATATTCAAAGGTAAAGAACTATTTTTTAAAACTGTCCCTTTTTTTTCTTTAGATTTTTTAAAACAATAATAACAATTTATAAATGTCTACTAAAATAGATGAAGCATATAATAAAGTTGTAGAAAGAATAAAAGGACCAATTTTTAGAGATCCATTAAGAGATTTTATGGATGAAAATTGTAATTATTTCATAGATATTGATGAAAACACACCTGAAATGTGTAGTTATTTTAAAGAATTTATAAATTTACTAGATTCACTTAGAAAAAAATGTTGTGAAGATTTTAAAATAACAGAAGAACAATTTAATACAATTGCTGAAAAAGGATTAAAAGACCCTAATTCACATTCTTATTTTAAACAACTTTTAAATTTTGAAAAATTTGATTATTTTAAGAGAATGATGATTGAAAGAAATTATCAAATTATTCAAATTATTGAAAGTGAAATGTGTAAAAAGGGAAAATTTCAAAATGAAGTTAGTGAAGAAGATGAAGAATTATTGAAAGCAATTGAAGAATCTAAAAAAGCATTTATGGAAGAAGAAGAGAAAAAAAGAAGACTTGAAGAACTTAATAAAAGAGAATTTCAAAGAGCTTTGAAAAAAAGTAAAAATGTGCAAGAACAAAAAAATAATATACAAAAAAAAAAAAATGATTCAAATAATGAAAATAATAAAACAATATCAACTAATCCAATAAGTGAATCTGGAAATAGTTCTTCTTCTAATATTCCTAAAGTTGAAAAACCACCTAAAATTAATGATATGACGGGATTTCCTGAAATTAAAAAAAAAAAATTACCTTCATTAAATCAAATTAATACTAATTCAGTAAATAATAATCCTAATAAAAAACCAGAATTAAATAGTAATAATCCTAGTCAAAAAAATATAAATAATAAGGAAGAGCCTAATAAATTAATTTCAAGTAATAATAAAAATTTTTCTATAAAATATGAATCAAGTAAAAATAATGATGATGAATTATTAATTGAAGATTCTAAACAACCTGGAACTTCTTTTAATAAACCTCCAATTAAAAAAAATGATACAAATATAAGTAATCCAATAAATACTAATGATATAGACTATTCTTCAAATGAAAATTCAAAACAACAATCAAATATAAATAAAGGTGATTTTGTACAATCAAAATTTAATAAAAGTATATATCAACAATCATATAATAATAAAAATAATAAATCACAAAATGAATTCCCTGATTCTCAAATTTTTAATAATAAAATTCCTAAATCTCAAAATAAAAATAGTGAAATTCCAGAATCTCAAATTAATAATACACAATTTCCTGATTCTCAAATTTTTAATAATAAAATTCCTAAATCTCAAAATAAAAATAATGAAATTCCTGAATCTCAAATTAATAATGCACAATTTCCTGATTCTAAAATATTTAATAATGGAATTCCTAAATCTCAAATTAAAAATAATGAAGTTCCAGAATCTCAAATTAATAATACACAATTTCCTGATTCTCAAATTTTTAATAATGGAATTCCTAAATCTCAAATTAAAAATAGTGAAATTCCTGGATCTCAAATTAATAATACACAATTCCCTGATTCTAAAATATTTAATAATAAAATTCCTAAATCTCAAAATAAAAAAAGTGAAATTCCAGAATCTCAAACCAATGATACTCAATTCCCTGATTCTAAAATTTTTAATAGCGGATTTCCTAAATCTCAAATTAAAAATAATGAAGTCCCTGAATCTCAAAATAATAATATTCAATTCCCTGATTCTCAAATTTTTAATCGTGAATTTCCTGAATCTCAAATTAAAAATAGTCAAAATGAACTTAATAATAATAAATCAAATAAAAATCAAAATAGCCCTCCAGAAAAAGTTGGATTTAAAAAAAATTTAAGTAAAATTATTGAATCTCAAGTTGAAAGTAGTTTTAATGATTTAATTAAATCAACTAATCAAAATGAAAATGAACCTTCTTTTATTAAAGATAGCATATTAAATAAGAAAAATTTGAAATCTTCAGAAAATTTAATTAAAGATGAAAAAAATGAATTAACTAAAACTATTTATATTAATAAAAATGAAAATAGTGAACCTGAATTTCTTAATCCAAGTCTTAATAAAGGTAATAATAATAAAGAAGGAGTTAATAATTATAATTCAGATTATATTCCAGAAAGTGAATTTTATAATCCAAATGACTTTTATCAAAGTAATATTAAAAATATATCAAAATTCCCTTCTGAATATGTTCAAACTCAAATTAATAAACAAAAAAGTATTAAAAAAAAAGAGAAAGATATTAAAAATAAAAATGAAGATAATAAAAATAATAATGATTCTTTAGAAAATAAAAAAGTAATAAATATTAAAAAGAAAAAAATACAAATTAAAAAGAAAGAAATCAAAAAAGAAGAAGATGAAAAAGAAGGAAGTCAATTAAATGATTTATTAATAACCAAAAATTCATTTTACAAAAAAAGCAAAAACATAAATGAAGAAAATAAAGAAACAACAGAAAATGAAGATGATGATACAATTAATTTTTATAAAATAAAAAAAAAAAATATCCAATTTGAAGACCCAATTATTAAATTTAATAAAAGAAATTATGATGAAGATGAAAAGTCAATTGAAGGTAAATTATTCAATGAAAGTCAATTAGAAAAGGACCAATCCCATTATACAATATCTAAAACAAATACTATTAATAATTTGCAAATGGGCAATATTGATGAAAGTGAAGATGATGATTATTAATATTTAATCATAAACTTAAATAATTACTTTCTTATTTTTTAAATAATTATAGTTTAATAAATAAATTCCAAATTTAAAAATTTCCATTATTAACTATTTTTATATTATAATCCCAAAATTCTCATTTTCAAAACAATCAATCCAAAAAAAATAAAACAAAATAAAAAAAAAAGAAATAACATAATTAACAACAACTATTTTTTTTAACTTCATCATCTTTTTTATTAAGATCAAGTCCTTCATTACTAGGAGTTTTTTTAATAGGACCAGAAACTTGTTTACTCAAAAAGGTATCAGTTGTATTAAAAAACAATTCTTCAATATTAGTAGTTTCCTTAGCACTAGTTTCAATATAATCAATACCATATCTAGAAGCTAATTCTTTTCCTTCATCTTTAGAAACTTTTCTTTGATGTTCTAAATCACATTTATTCCCTGCTAAAATTCTTAAAACTCCTTCTTTTGCAAATTTATCAACATCAGCCATCCAATTTTTAACATGTTCAAATGAGTCTCTATCAGTTATGTCAAATACTACTATTATTGCTTGTGCTCCTTTGTAATATGATGTTGTTATTGTTCTAAATCTTTCTTGTCCTGCTGTGTCCCATACTTGAAGTTTTATTTTTTTTCCTTTTACTTCTATGTTTTTTAATTTGAAATCTACTCCAATTGAATTCATTAAATTTTGGGAAAAATTGTTTTCTATGTAACGAAGTATTATACTTGATTTTCCTACTCCACTGTCACCTAAGAGTAATATTTTGAAAAGGAAATCACTATTTTTTTTTGGTTTTAAATTAGTTATTATATTATATTCTTACTATTCTTCCATTATTTTTTTTTTAATATGTTTTTTTATTTTTTTTTCTTGATGATATTATCATTTGATTCTAAAAAATATTTATTTTTATTATTTATTTATTTATTTTTTTTTTAATTTTTTTAGTGTAACATTATTATTTATATTTACTTTTTAGAATTGTATCTATTTCTTCTGGTATATCATATAAATTTTTCAAAGGAGGTGAATTAAAATCAAAATCACATATTTCTTCGTCAATAAAGCAATTTTTAAATATAAAATTATAAATAGGATCAATAATTTCTAAATCTAAATCAAAATCATTATGTGTCATTTTTTCAGGTAATAAAACTTCATAAGGACAATTACAATCATTTTTTAATTTTAAAGTTTCAGCAAAAGGAATTAAAGGATCACTTTGACCATGAATAAACAAAATAGGACAAGTTACTTTTTTAATATATTCAGAAGAAAAAAATCTATCTTTTAAAAAAAAACTTAAAGGTCCAACTAAATGTTTAGCAACAGCTTTAATAGAAGTAAATGCACTAATAATAAATAAAGCATTAGGTTTTTTTATAGAAGATAAATAAATTGCAGGAGAAGTTCCAATTGATCTTCCTAAAACATAAATATTATTATCATTTAATTTAAAAGTATTTTTAATAAAATCATAAACAATTGTAGTATTTTCTAAAAGTGTTTCACTACTTTTTGGTGTTGATGTATATAATGAATAACCTGGATATTCAATTATTAATATATTAATATTTAATTTCATTCTTAATTTATCTGCCATTACTTTTGCTCCAAAAATATCTTCTGCATTACCATGAAAAAATAGAAGAAAATTTTTACTTTTTGATTTTAAATCTTTTAATAAGAGACATGGTATATGTTCTATTTTAGTATTTTTTATTTGTTTTGGAATATATATTAATTCATTTGAATTTTTTGCCTCATTAATATCAAAATCTGGTGAAGGAAATACTAATTCGTTAAATGACATTTAGATTTTATTTAAAACTTTTTTTAATTATTTAGTTTTTTTTTATATTTAATTCTTATTTTTTTTTAATTTGAATTATGGATTACGTTAAAGCCACTCATTATTGTCTTGATTTAATTAAAGATCATTTGAAATTATTTATTGAGAATGTTTATAAATATGAATATGGAGAAAATAATTATCAAAATTTTATTTATAATGAGATTAATAATAATGGACAAGAATTTTATAATGATTGTTTATTTTATATGAATTTTTTCACAGGAAATTTTAAATTTCTTTCAAAAAGATTAAATTCAAATTATTCATTAAATTTAGTTTATTCTTTAAAATATTTTAGAAATAGAATTGCACATCAAGCTCCTATTTCAATGAGACAAATTTATAGATTTATAGATGAAACTCAAGCTTTATTAGAAGAATTAAATACTTCTTCTCAAGATGAAATTTTTAAATTAGAAGCTGGAAGAAAAGAAATAATGAAAGTAATGTTAAATTGTAATGATAATATTATAGTAATGGGAATAGAACAAAATAAACATAAATTTAATGATTTTGAAGCAGATATGAAAGATGTTGAAGATGAAAAAATTAAAAAAATGAAAGAAAAATTAAATTTAATAACTCAACAACAAAAAATAGAGTATAATTATCAAAGGATAATGAATAATAATGAAATGGATAATTTTTATAAAGTGTCAAATCTTGAAGAAAAAGATTGTGATAATGAATGAAAATGATAAATATTAAAATATTAATTAATATAATAATTATATTATGAATTTTGGATAAATTATAAATAAATAAATCAATATTTTAAAACATTTTTCAGATAAAGATAAAGAAAAAATAGAAAAAATGATAAAATAATAAATCAATAATTAAATAATTATTGATTATGGCATATGTTATATATTTTTCAAAAAATGAAAAATATTTTATATATTCTATATAATTAATAATAAGCAAAAAAGAATTAATTTAATTGATGACTAATCCATTCTTTTTTATCATTTTCTTCAATATATTTCATTAAAAACTTTTGTGGCATTTTATGAGGTTTTAACAAAGATTCAAATTTTTGTCTTCTTAAATTTGCAATAACTTGTGGCATAGGAAAAATAGTAAATTCAACTTCAAAAGGTATAAATTCAGCAACTGAAAAATTAACAGAAAATTTATCTTTTTCTTGTGCAGTATATCTAATTAAATCTTCAGTAATATTTAAATTTGGTTTAATAGAATCTTTGTCAACAGTTTCATATTGTAATTTTTCTTCTTCATTTAACGAACTCCAATATTTATTTAAATATTCTAAGTCTTTTTCATTCTTTTCATTTAATAATCTAACTTTAGAAAACATTATATATTTTTCTCTTGATAATGGGAAATAAATTGATAAAGAACATTTATCACATAACTTTAAAAAATTTAAAAAATTAGTTCTATTATCAAAGAAACATATAATTCCAGTTAATTGATTTTCTGTATTTGGAATATCTATTATATCTCTTATATCACTTATTTCTATTGCTGGAAAATTTTCATGATTACAACTAATTGTTAATTTTCTACTAAAAACTAATTGAGTATTTTCATTAAGAGATTTTATTATTGCTTGTTTAAATATATTTACATTTGCTGGGGTTGTAGATGAAATTTTCATTTGAATAAATATAAATTTAATATAAATAAACTTATAAGAATGAAAATTTGATATATTTTTAATTTATAATTTATATATTTTTTTTAATATATTAACTATTTATTTGTTTTTTCAATATTTTCTATTTATTTTTTATCATCTTCTTTTTTAACATTATTATTATCATTTTCATAATTTTCAACTTTCATATCATTAATACCTAATTCTTCATTTTGTTCAAAAGTCCTTTCATATTTTTCTTTAATTAATCTTTTATCATTTTCAGGTTCTCCAATAGGAAAAATAAAACTATTATCAAGAGGATCATCAATAATTAAAGTAAATGTATTTTTTAATTCCTTCAAATCTTTCAACTTATTTAAAAATTCTTGAATTTTATTGTTTATTGTAGAATCACCAACACCAAAAGGAGATTCTTTTAAATTTTCATATAATTTATCAATAACACCTTCAACAGTAGTATACATAGAACCTAAACTTCCATCACTACTTTCAAAACCAATTTCAGGAATAATAATTTTAGAAGATTCACTTTTAAATAAATCTCTATTTAAATCATCAACAGTTTCAACTTTTAAAGTAATTTTAGCTCCTTTTTCACTTATTCCACCTCCTCCTTTTACTTCAGTAGTTTTATAACCACAATTATCACATTTAAAACAATAAATAATAATTTCTTTAAAATATGGAATTGTACATAAACAAGATCTCATAAAACCATTTGCACCACAAACAAAACAATTTGTTGGAAATGACATACTATATTTATCTAATTCTTCTGCATCATTATCATCTATTCCTTTTGTAAAATCAATTATTTTATTTGATATTTCAGAATTTGTTTTATAAACTGTGAAATCTTTCTTTTTATTATAATATGATGGTTGAACTTGATTTGTATTTATTTTATTTTCTTTATTATTTTTATCATTTATATTTTCCTTATCTTTTCCCATTTCTTCAATTTGATTTTCATATGAATAACCCATACTTTCAATCATTTCTTTTGTTCGATCAAAATAAGAAACTTTAATATTAGGATCAGTTTGTGGAGCATATGGATTTTCAATAAATGAATTTCCACTAGGATCATCCATTATAAATTGAAAAGGAAATTTTTTTCCTTCTAAAACTTCACTTAATTTATTAATAATATCTTTAATTTTTTCAATAAATTCATCACCCATTTGAGAATAATAACCATCATCTAAACTATTCTTAAAATTATCACGAGCAGTTTGAATGAAACCTTCAACAGTAGTTAATTTTCCTTTTTGTGTACTTTGTGGTATTTCTAAATCACAAATTGGAACTTTAATAGTACAAAAATTACTTTTAATAACTCTTCTATTCATATCACTTTCAGTTTTTACAGTTAATTCAAAATGTATTCCTTGAGGAGCTAAACCATCACTTTGTTCTATTTCATTATTTCTATAACCACAATGTGGACATGAAAATGACATTATTATTATGTCTTTGAAAAATGGTATTTTTGTCATTAAAATTCTACTTGTTCCTGCTTTTTGACAATTCATACATAAGGATTCTATTTCTGTTACTGGATTATTTGGATCTATATCTATAAATAAAGGATTTTGAGAATTTTGTGATATGTTTATTTTTTGAGTTTCTTTTTGATTTGACATGTTTTTTTTGAAGAGATAAATAGTTAATAATTTTTTTTTAATTTTTTGATTACATTAGAAATTATTTTATTTTAATATTAGAATTAATTATCTAATTATATAATAATATGAATATTCAATTACAATTTAATTTAATAATTAAAAATATAGATTTCCATTTTATTATTTTCACAATAATAGATTTAAAAAATATTAAAATATTTTTCAAAAATAAAAGTAAAAAAAAAATATATTGAAAAATGCTAGAAGAAAACTTAAATAATAAATTAATAAATAATGAAATTGAAAAAGATATAATATCAACAACTGATACAATAAAAAGTATAGAATATGATGATGAAATAGACAATGTAGAAGAAGACTTAAAACCATCATGTTTATTTAATTGTTTTTATTACATAAGTTGTTGTTGTTTTTGTGGTTGTTGTCAATGTTGTTTAAAAAAAACTAACAATAAAAATTTTTATATTAAAAAATGGAGAGATTATTTAAATTCTCATATAACAAAAAAAAACAAAGATGATGTATTTACTCCATTAACAAAATTTTATGCTAAAAGTGAAGATGCAATAAATGAATTAAAAAAAGTTAGATTAAATCCAGATTTATTAAATTTAGATAAAAATAGAAATGATTTAGAATTTTATATTCCTCAATTATGTACTTTTATTCTTTTTAATGAAATACATTATATTGAAGAATTTTTTTCTTTTTTATGTAAAGCTGCTTATATTAATTTTTTTTTTGCTCAAAGAGTTCATTGGTTTTTATCTGCTATGATTGAAGCTGAAGAACAAAAAAAAGATGAAATTATTAATATTTTAAAAATGATAAATACTCTTTTTAAAAGTGAAAATATTAGTGATAAAAATAATTTAATTAATTTTTATATTTCTATGAGTGATAGTTATTTAAATTATATTCAAGAAAATAATTTAGCTTTTTTATATTTGAAACAAATTAATAATCCTACAAAAAATGTATTTGATTTAATTGAAAAAAATGATTTAAAGTCAGAACAATTAAAAATATTTCAAAAATATAAAACATCAAGAGAAAAAATTAATTATTTTTCATCTAAAGAATTAGAAAATGCAATAAATAAATATAGAAATCCAAAATATGATAAAGAAATATTTCATCCTGATAAATTAGAAGCAGATGATTTCTTTATTGATATATCTAATTTTGAATTAAAAAATGATGATTTAAAATTTGATTTTGATGAACCAATAAATGATAATGATTTACAATTTGAAATAATTGAAAATATAAAAAAATCAGATTTAAATTATATATCATATCTTTCAAGTATAAATTTTATAGAACATTTATGTGATATAAGTAATGATTTAGCAAACCAACCAATTGAAGAACAAAAAATATTTTTATATAAAAAATTAACAGAAATAAATAAAAAATTACCTTGTAATGTTTATTTACCATTTTTAAATGATTCATGTAGAAATTATTTTATTTGTCATATTCCATTAGAAGGAGCAAGTATATTTAGAACTAAAACAAGATGTCCTATTATGTTAACTTTTGAATTAATTAGAATTTCTGATATTAGTGCTAAAATTTACGGAAGAAAAAATATTAATATTCGTGATGAAGATAAATTATTATCTAATCCTATTTATTCTACTGAAAATAGTGATAATGTTTTAAAAATTAGGTCTAAGAATGATATTGTAGATTTTATAAATAAAAATGTTCAAACTAATAAAAAAATCGATTATGATAATAAAATTAGAGAAATTATTAAAAATAACTTGAACATAAAAAATAAAAAAAATAATGAAAAAATAATGAATACATTTATAAATCGTAATAGAAATATTGAATTATTTTTATCTAAGAAAATTCCAAATTATGATAATAGTCAATTAATAGAAGAAAATGAAATTATAACAATAGAGAAAAATAATAGATTAACAACTTTTGAAAATACTAATTTAAATAATGAAGAAAATCAAAATCAAAATAAAAATGAAAATCAAAAAGAAATAACAATAGATATAAAAATAATAAAAAATGTTTTTGGAAATACATTTAAAGAAAATGGAAATACAATAAAACAAAAAAGCCTCTTTGGTAATATTCCCTCACATAAAATATTTAGATGTATAATAAAAACAAATGAAGATTTAAGACAAGAACAATTTGCAACACAATTAATAAATGAATTTTATCAAATTTTCAAACAAGAAAAAGTAAATTGTTGGTTAAATA
>JAEEGK010015661.1_pt1 | contig 16769 bp, 9 predicted proteins | sample 8958771 | NCBI WGS metagenome assembly JAEEGK01 (sample SAMN16246547, study PRJNA631951) | gut metagenome | biome: gut microbiome; feature: rumen; material: SC-attached | host: Bos | place: Iran: Karaj | collected 2018-10 | reverse complement strand
CTTTCACAAAGTAATTTTAACTGTTGTTCAATTTTAATATGTCCTCTAATATCATTTTCATATTTTATTAAAATAGTTTCATATTCTTGAGGTTTATTTTCTTTTTGTTGATTATAATCATTTATTTTTTCTTCAACTAACATTTCTACAACTGAGTCTAAAGATGATTTTATATATCCTATTAAAATTAGTGAATCTGTATTTTTTAATTTTTCCTTTTCTAATTTTTCTGAATTTGAATTTTGAGTTATCTATATATTTATATAAAAATATTTTATTTTTTTATCTTTTTTACTTCTATATCTTTCCTTGGCTTTATATTTAAATATAAATCAATTAATTCATTTTGTATTTTTTTTTCTTTTTCTTCATTCATTTTTTATATTTTTTAATTTAAATTTCGAAACTAAATTATATAAAAAAATTAAAATTAATTAAAAAAGTTAATTATTTAATTAAATATAAGAATAAATCTAATAATATTTACTGAATTATTGGAATTAGATATTATAATATTTATATATCAAATAATCATTTTCTTTAAAGACTCTAACAAATTATATTATATAAATTCAAATAAATATTAATTAAATATTGGTTAATAGATAACTTAAAGATAAAAATAATTGTTGATTGAATAATTAATTAATATTTGATGATTACTGTTTATAAATAAAATAATTAATATAATAAATTTAAAAATAAGATTAATCATTCTTTAATAGAAAAAAAAATAATTTAATACTATTCTTTCAATTTCATTATATATATAAAATGAATAATAATTATAATCTAATTTTTTTATCCTTTAATAGATAAACAACCACAAAAAATAAACTTTTTCTTTTTATTTGATTTATCATCAAATTGATATGAAGTGATAATTTGAGTATTTTTTTGAGTTTCATCATCATTTTCTTTTTTTTCTTCTTTTAAATTTTCTTTAGAATTTTTCTTAGAAAAAGAAATTTTTGTAGCATTTGAAATAAAATTAGATTGTATTGGAATAATTTTATTAATATTAAAATTATTAATTATTTTTTTTCTTTTTTCATCATCCATTTTTGAATAAGAATGAGTTTTCATTTTAATTAAATATTTATTTTTTCCTAAAATTTTTTCTAATATTCTTATTTGATTATTATAAGTTAAAAATAAATCAGGATTATCAATTAAAGTAATATTATCTTTACTTAATTCAAAACTTTTATTTTCTTTATTTTCTTTCTCATTATTATTTTTTTTTTTAAAACTTGAAAAACTTTGTTTTTTTTTACTTTCTATTAAAAATTGAATATTATTTATCATTTGAAAAGAATGATCAACTTTAATTAAATTAGAAGAAGAATAACTTTTTTGATTATTACCATCAAATAAATTATTTTGCTTTTTTAATAAGCTTTTTTTCATTAAATTTTTTATTTTTTTATTATTTTCATTTAAATTCATTCTAATATTATTTTCTTCTGTTTGAGTAATTTTTAAAGTTTTACTTTTTTTTCTTCTTGTAATTTTAATTGAATTTTTCATTGGACTTATATTATCTTCTTTTAAACTTTTTAAAAATGTATCATAATATTCAATATCATGATCATATAATTTTAAGCTTTTTTTTTTTTGCTTTGTACTTGATGTTTTTGTTTTTAAAAGTATATTTTCTTGTTTTCTATTATAATCAGAGATTAAACCTAATTGAAAATTTAAATTTTTATTTGAATATAAATGCTTCATTATTTATTTTTTTTTTCTATTATACATTATTTAAAACAATTAAGTTATTAAAATAACTATTATCATTTCATTTTAATTCTTAATTTTATAATATAATAATTTAAGAAATAATTATTGTATAATATTAAAAAATTTGATTTTGATTAATTTATTTTTTTATTTTCTTCTTTTTCTTCATTTAATGTCTCATTAATTGAATTTGAAATTTCTTCTCTTTGTTTAAATAAATATACTAAAGTCATTAAACCTAAATAACCAATTAAACAACAATTTATATAATATCTTTTATTAAATTTAGTTAAATTTTTATTATTAAAAACTTCAATATTTGCATTATCACTAAATAAAAATAAAATATTAATTAAGAAATTAAAAATATAAAAGTATGTAGAATAATCATCTAAAAGAGAAATAAAAATAATTGAAATTATATATATTAATATAAAAGATAAAGTTACTTTATTTAAATAATCATTAAAATCTTTATTGTTTATTTTTTCACTAAGAAAAATAATAATTTTCAAAAAGAGAGAATAAATAAAAAGAGGCAAAAAAATTTTTGAAAATTTGTAATTTAATTTTATTTGACTCATTTAAATAAAAAAAATTAAATAAAAATAAACATTATAATAAAAGAAAAAAATATTAATTAAAAAAAAATAATTAATTAAATTTAGAATTTAAATTTAAAAATGACTTCACTCAAAACGTCTTATGAAGACAACAATACAAGAAAATTTATATTATTTAGAAACGAAATTCAAAATTATGATTCTTTTAATGAAAAAATACATAACATGTATCAAGCAGAATTAGACGAAATATTCCAAGATATTTTAATAATATCAAAAGAAGATTTTATTTCCTTTATTTCTAATGGAGTAAAATTATTATTATCAGATATGTATTCTGAAGATATTTTCAAAGATAAAACTTTAATTGAAATAAGAAAAAATTGTGAAAAAGAAATTAACAAAGAATATAATTTACATTATGAAAAATTAAATAAAGCATATAAATTATTTGAAAAAGAAAATAAAAAGAATAATATTAAATCAAATAATTTCCTTTCTCATTTTAGAAAACATTGTTCAAAAACAGATAATTTTGCCTATCATAATTGTAATAATTCTCAAAGTAAATTTTATATTATTGAAGAAAATAATATTAAAAAATATGTTATTTGTATTAATTGCCAAAAAGTTTATTTAACAAATATGATATTATGTCATTGTTTAAATTGTAATATTGATTATTATTCAAGTATATTAAAAAAAGAAGAAGATGAAAATTTACTTTTAGGAACTTGGGAAAAATATCATTGTGATAGAATAGTAAATGAAAAGATTAAATGTTTAAAATGTGATGATTATTTATATTTAAATTTAAAAACAAATATTTTAATTTGTTTAAATCCTAAATGTAATTTCTCTTCTTCACCTGAAAAAATAATTTGGTCATGTAATGTTTGTGGAATTGAATTTAAAAGTAATATTATTGTTTATAATCCTCTTCAAAATGAATATATTAAAAGAATAATTAAACAAACTTTATTTATTAAACATAAAGCACATCCTAATAAATTACCTTGTTGTAATTTAAATATTTTTTTTACTGATTTTTATCATAAAAAAGATTGCAAAGGAATTTTATATATAGGAGAATTAAACCATAAAATTATTATTGTTTGTGAAAAGTGTAAAGCCTTTAATTTTTATGATAGATTTATTTGGACTTGTCCTAAATGTGGTATTAGATTTAGAGATAAAAAAGTTTTAAAAAGTGAAAGTGAGTTTAAAAAAAAATGTGATAATAATTTTAAGTCTGTAAAACCTAAAAGTTTATTTGATGTTTTAATGGAAAGAAAAAGAAATATGAAAGAAGAAATTGAAAGAATTAGGAATGAAGAAGAAAATGAAAATAAAGAAAATAATATTAATAATAATAATAATAATAATATTGCAGATAATAATAGTGATATTGATAATGATAATGATGAAGAAGATATTAAAAATAATAAAGAAAATAGAAATGAAATTTTTAATCAATTAAACAATAAAAAAGAAAATAAAAAGAAATTATTACCAATAAAAGAAGAAAATGAATCTTTTAAAAAAAGTAAAAATAAAAACAATACAAATTCCTCTTCAGAAATAGAAAACAAATCAAAAAAAGATTCAAATAACAAAAATAATAATAATAATAATGATATAATATCATTATCAAAAGATCCAATTCAAGAAGAAAAAATAAAAAAAGAAATAAATATAATATTATCAAAATCAAAAATCCCAAAATTTAACATAGAAGAATTTACTTTACATGGTCAATTAGGAGAAGGATCTTATGGAATAATATATCGAGCAATAAATAATAAAACAAAGAAGGAATATGCTTTAAAAAAAATAATAGCAAAAAATTTAGATGAAATTCAATCATTTGAAAATGAATTTAAATTAGTATATGAATGTAACCATAAAAACATAATGAAAATATATGGTATTACAATATGTAATTTAGATGCTATAACATATGCATTATATGTTTTAATGGAAATAGCACTTTTTGATTGGGATGAAGAAATAAAAAAACATGTTAATGAAAGAAAATATTATAAAGAAGAAGAATTAATAATAATATTAAAACAATTAATATCAGCTTTATTATTTATGCAAAAAAATTTAAAAGTAGCCCATAGAGATATTAAGCCACAAAATATATTAATTTTTCCAAATAATATATATAAAATTGCAGATTTTGGAGAAGCAAAAGAAATTAAAATTTCTAAACAATTAAATACTTTAAGAGGAACTGAATTATATATGAGTCCATTATTATATAATGGATTAAAAAAAGATAAAGATGATGTTACACATAATCCTTATAAAAGTGATGTTTTTTCTTTAGGTTTTTGCTTTATGTATGCTGCTGCTTTAAATTTTAATATTATTTATGAGGTTAGAGATCTTAGTGATATGAATAAAATTGAAAATATTTTAATTAAGTATTTAAATAATAAATATAGTCATAAGTTTATTCAAGTTCTTGTTTTAATGATGGAAACTGATGAAAATAAAAGAGTTGATTTTATTACTTTAAATAAGTATGTGAAGAAAAATTTCCCTGATGAAGATTATGTAGATAATGATAATAATAATTTTAATGATGATAATGATTATAATGATGAATTAGGGGAAGAAGAAAATTATGATTTTAAAAAAAAGGCATTTAAAAACAATTATAAATTAAAATAAATTTTATTTTTTTTATAAATAGTTATTTTTATTTTATTTTATTTTATTTTTATTTTTTATTAAACAAAGGTAATATTATTATATTAAAAGAAATATAATAATATTCTTTTTTTGAAGAAAATAATAATCATTAAATGTTAAAAATTGAAAATAATAAAAAAGAAGAAAACAAAGATTTTAATGCATCAACAATAAGTTTTTACAAACCAGTAGGATTTGAAAATTCAATAAATGAAAATAACTGTTTTGTAAGTGTTATTTTTCATGCATTATTTCATTTTAAATTATTGAAAGATAATCTTATAAATATAGAAATAAATAAAACTACTCCTAAATTAATTGAAGAAATAATAAATTTATTAAAATCATATCAGAAATTCAACAAAGAAGAAAAAGATTTGGGTAAATTAATATTAAATCCAGCAACTTTTAGAAATGAATTATCAAAAGTTTCTCAAAATAAAATTCAATTTAAAGAAAATGAACAAGGAGATCCTATTGAATTACTAAATTTTTTATTTAATTGCTTACATAATTTTATGGTTAAAAATAATGATTTAAATAAAATTTCAAATTCAAAATGTGAAAATAAAAATTGTTTAATTCATAAATTATTTTATCTTAATGTTACTGAAATTTCAAAATGTAAAAATTGTAAAAATGAAACTCAATTAAAATATGATTATAATTATTTTATGCAATTAATAAATGTTGATTCAATTTTAATGAATATAAAGGATTCAAAAAAGTTTAATGATATTAAAGGAAAAATGTTTAATTATTCTAAAATTTTTACAACTCAATCAAATAAATGTGAGAAATGTAATAAAGAAACTATAGAAAATATAATTAAATGTGATTCAATAGGAAAATATTTTATAATAAATTTAGGTTTTGATGGTAATTTTTCTAAAATGGAAGATTTATGTTATTTATATTTTATGATACCAAGAGAATTTAATGTTAAAGAGTTATACAATTATAAAAGCAATGATAAATTATATTTTATGGGATTAATTATATATTGGTCAAATCATTATATTTGCGTTTTCTTTTCTCCTAATATTGAAAAATTTATTATATATGATGATAAGAATATTGGTTATTTTTCTTCTTGGAAAGAATTAATTGAAAAATTAATATTAAATAAATATCAACCTGTTGCTTTAATTTATGGTGAATACGAAGAAAAACATTTAAAGAAATTAGTTAATTTTGATTTAGATGAGAATTTTTTTAATAATATTTTAGAAATAGTTAAAGTAAAAGACATTGAGGAAAAAGAAAATGTCCCAAAACATTTAAATGAAAATGAATGGATTTGTCAAATGTGTACTTGTATAAATAATATGAAGGATGATACTTGTAATATTTGTGGTAATGTTAATCAAACTATAACTGAGTTTAACCAATTAAAATATAATGAATTAAAATCTAAAGATAAAAATTCATTAAGTAAAAGTGATATTGAATTTATCGAAAATTATGAAAATAAAAATATTTTAAGTGCTCTTGAAAAATGGGTTTGTACGTTTTGTGGATGTAAAACTAATGTAATTATCGATGAAAATTGTAAAATGTGTGGAAAGAAAAAAATTGTTTTAAAAAATAATGTTCATAATGTTAATGCTCATATAAACAATAATACTCCTCAGAAAAAAAATAATGATCATATTCTTGACCATTTTGAGGAGAGTGATTATTTATTTTATGACAGTACAAATTTAAATAACAATAGATTGACTTCAACTCAAAATAATCATAATGATAATAATAATAAAAAAAATAAAGATAATAATAATAAGAGTGATAATAAAGAGACTACTCATAAAAATAATAAGAATGATAAGAGTGAAAATAATAAAAATAACAATAACAATAACAATAACAAGAATGATAATATTAATAAGAATGATAATATTAATAATAATAATAAGAATGATAATATTAATAATAAAAATAAGAATGATAATATTAATAATAATAATAAGAATAATAATAATAATAATAATAATAAGAATGATAATAATAAGAATGATAAGAGTGAAAATAATATGAATCAAGAACAAATTTTAAATAAAAACAACAAGAATATAGAAATTCAAAACAAAATAGATAAAAAATCTCAAAATTCAAATAATCCAAAAACAAAACAAAATAATTTAAATAATAATCAAATAAATAAAGCTCAAAATGCAAAGAAAATAGTAACAAAACCAGAAAATCAAATAAATAAAAACCAAAACAATAAGAATAATCAAAACAATAATAATAAAAATCATAACACAATAAGAAGAAAATCAAAAAATGAAATTACAAATAACGAGAAAAAATTATGGTTATGCCTTTGTTGTGGTATTCAAAATCCAACTACTGAAAAGTATTGTAAAAAATGTTTTCATGATAAGGGTAAAACAAATATTTTATGTCCTATTTGTATGAATGATAATAATGTAAAAGGAACAAAATGTACTAAATGTAATATTATAGTTAAATTTACTTGTCAAAAATGTAAAAAGGAATATCCAATCTCGGTTAAAACTTGTTATGATTGTAATAAAATAAAATAAAATAATAAAAATTATAAACTTTTAAATTGTCAAAAAATAATTTTTAAAAAAATAAAAATAATTGTTAAATAAAATGTAATTTGAAGTCAAAAAAAAACATATTCAATGGAACAAAAAAAAGATAAATTATTATTTTTATTAATAAAAAATAATTGTTTACATCCATTAAAAGTTTTATATTTTTAAAAATGAAAATTCCTTTTGAAAATCTTGATAATAAGAGGATTAAAGAAACAAGAAAATAAAATTAATAAAATTTATAGCATAAAGAAAATTTAGGTAATAAAAAATTATTAAAAAAGATTTTTTAAATTAAATTTATTAAGTGAAGTTTATTTCAAAAAAAAAATAAATTCTTATAATAATAATAACCATTGTAATAATTGTTGTTTTTCTAAAAAAAGAAAAAAATTTGATAAAGACACTAATTCAATATAGAGAAAAGTAAAAAAATGATATAATAATTAATAAATTGAAAATTTTTTAAAAAACAAGAACTAAAATAATAGTAATAATATTTCTTCTTTGTTATAATAAAGAAGAAAACAATTATATTTAATTAAGATAATTTTAAACTCTTTATTTATCTTATTTTGAAAATATTTAGGAAAAATATTATTTAATGACTTATTTTTATAATAAATAAATAATTTAATAGATAAAGAAATTATAAATTATATTATATATGAATGATTTTCTCCTTTTTATATATTTAAATTATTTAATATAATTTAAAATAATAAATAATTTATAATTATTTAAAAAGGTGACCACATTTTTTGTTTGAAAATTTTTTTCATGGAAAAAAAATGATAAACTCCAATAATAACACAAATAACTAATTGAATAATAGTAACAATAAATAAAATCTGTGAAGAATTCATTTGATTTTGAGCAAAATCATCTTCATTTTTAATTTGATATTTTTGCATTTTTTCAATATTTTCTGTTTTTTTCATAATTTTTTTAATTTTCTCATCAACAATATTAAAATCTTTCATTTTTGCAACTTCATTTATATCAGAAATAGCATCTTCTGAAGATTCAGTTATGAAATTTAATTGAATATAACTTCTATCTTTATATAAATTTTTATCAGTTGATGTAATACATATTATATATTCTCCACTATTATTTATTGAATATGAAAATTTAGATTTTCTTTTTCCTGTTTGAAATATTTGAATTGGTTCTTCTATTCCTTTTTGAAATAATTTTATAATAAATCTATCATCTTTTTTAATTGAAAAATCTAAATCGGAATCTTCTATTTTTAATTGCATTATTACATTCATTTCACTGTAATAATGGTCTTTATAACATTTTTGCCTATTTAAATACAATGACCTATATAATGCTTTTGAATATGAAAATAATGTAATAAAGATTAATATGAAATATTCAATTTTTGAAATCATTTTTAAATGAAACTCAAAAAAACATTTAAAAAATAAATAAAATAAAAAAAATCAAACCAAATCAGTTTATAAATATATAAAAGATAAAAAGAAAAAAATAAGTTAAAATAATAATTTAATGAAATTATTATTTAAATCCTTTAATATCATAACATTTATTTTTTTTAATTATATTTAATAATGAATTCATCATTAAAAATAATAATCAATTAATAAATTTGAAACCAAAATTATTTTATCTTAAATTTCATAAAACATTAATAAATATTTTTAAAACATAATAAATAAAACAATAAAAATAAAAAAACTATATTTTTTCATTTTTATAAGTAGAATAATATTTAATCATTTTCTTTTTATCATTATTTTCCTTAACCATTCTAGAATAAACCAATAATTCTTCATCTTTATGTTCTTCACCACATAAAGCAGAAATAACTGTAGTAATATCAACATTATATTTATTAGCATAATCATTATTAATAAATTCTTTACTAATTCTAATAACTTCTTCTTTTTCATTTTCCCTTATTTTAGCTTCCATTTGATTTAATAAATAATTTAACTTTTCAATATTTTTGTATCTATTTAATACTAAAGGTGATAATTTCATTTTAGAATAAACTTTTTCTTTAACATTAGCCATAGTATATAATTCAGCATTTTCAACATGTTCTTTATCATATTTTTCCATAAAATTCTTAGTTTTAGGATAATAATCTAATATAGAGCCTTTTTTGTTATTAATATTATTTTTTTTTGCAATTTCATTTTCTACTCTAGTTTCAAAAAATTGTGAAGAATCACTATTAGTATTATTTTTACTATCTTCAATTAAAATATTAATTTCTGAAGATTCTAAAATAAATCTTTCTTTAGCTTCTTGAATAATTTGTCTCATTTTACTTATTTCAATTAATTGTCTTGCTTTAGTAAATAAATAATCAACTGCTTGTCTATCTAAATATGTTGGCATAAATGATATATCTACATCTAATCCTATATTCCATATTGATTTTATAAATGAAACTAATCCTTCTGATTTAAAATCTAATCCTTCATATAATTGTAATAAATAATATTCATTCAATTCATGCCTTTTAAAATATATTTCTTCTTTTATTTTTAATGATTCTTCTTTCATTCTTAACATATCATTTTTTAAACCATTTAATGCTCTTTCATTTTCTTCTTTTTGTTTTTCTAATTTTAATTTCATTTCTTCTCTTCTTTTTCTTTCTTCTTCTCTTTTCATTTTCATCTCAAATTTTAAAGCTTTACTTTTTAAAAATTTTTTTTCTGGATTTATTGTATCTGAATCTTCTAAAACTAATTTTTTATCAATATCATTTTGATAATTTTCTAACATATCTAATTCTAATTTAACATTATCATTATCTTTTATTATTCTTTCTATTGTTTTTTCTATTAATAATAATTCTTCATGTTTTTTTTCAAATTTTTTAAATTTTTCTTTGAAATTATTTTCTAATTCTTTCTCTGTTAATTTACTTTCTAATTTTTGAGCTTGTTCTGCTTTACTTAAAGGTTTAAAAGTTCCTAATCTTTTTTGTTGAATTTCTAAATTATTATCTATTAATACTTTTTTTTTATCTAATATATCTTTTCTTATAAATATTGTCTTTGGAGATTCATTCATATTTAATTTTTTTACCATTCCTATTGCAGGATCTATTGTTATTCTTCTTAATGAATTTAATTTTGGTAATATTAATCTTTCTGATTTATTTACTTCAGGATTTTTATTTGATTGAAATTGAACAGATTTTGAAAGATTTTCTCTTTTTTTAATTATACTTTCAGTTAACATTTATTTTATTATTTTTTTTATTGATTAAAAAAAAACATATTTTGTTTAATAAAAAATTATAATATTTTATATATATTATATTTTAAATAATAATTAGATTAATTTATATTTTACCTTTTTTTTAATACAATAAATTCCTTTCAATTGGGTTTAACTTTGGTGAAAATTTATTTCGATTTATATTACTTAATGGAGATTTATACATATAATGATATTGTTTTAGATTCTTTATAATATTATCATTTACTTTATTTTTATCAATCATATATTTCCCATATTGAAAATAAGGTTTTTGTAATTTAGGAGCATAAATTCTATATAATTGATATATCGGATCATTTTCTCTTATTTCAACTCTATATTTATTATATTTACCATATGGATTTTGATTATATTTTCTTTTATTTAATAAATTTATATTTGATTTTTCATGATAAATATTTTTTATTTGAGGTAATTTGAATTGATGATTAATTTCTTTAATTTCATTATTTTTTAATTCAATTTTATGATTTTCACTTTTATTTCTTTTTAATTCATTTTCCTTTTCACTTAAATGTTCTTCAACTCTATTATTTTTAAAATGACTATCTTTAACTTCTCCATTAATTTTATCATTATTTTTAACTCTTTTTATAATATCATTATCATGATCAACAGTATTATTAGGACTAATAACATTAGGTAAAATTTCACCATTACTTTCATTTGAAAAACTTCTATATTGATTAATTTTAATTTTATTATTATAATTACTTTGAGGTAAATTAAGACTTAAAAACAATAAATTTTTAGGAATATTAATAGTTTTTAAAAGTGAATTATCTTCTTCTTCATTTGAATTAAAATTATTAAAATATTCAATTCTTTTTAAAATAATAGGATTTTTAAGTAAATTTTCACAAGAAGGTCTTTTATTACTATCAACTTGAAGTAATAAATTTACAATATCACTTAAATCACTAGAATAAAAATTAGGAATTTTATTATAAAATCCTTTAATGACTTTATTATATAATCCTTGCATATTTTGAGCACGAAAAGGAGGTTTTAAAGTTATTATTTCATATAAAACACAACCTAAACTCCAAATATCACTTTTATTATCATAAGGTAAATCTTTCCAAACTTCTGGAGAAGCATAATATGGAGTACCAGTTTGAGTATATACTAAACCTTTTTTTACTATTTTTGATACGTTTAAATCACCTAATTTTGCACTTCCATTTTTAAATAAAAATACATTTGCACTTTTAATATCTCTATGTAATATTTTTAATTCATGTAATGATTTTAAACCTTTTATTAATTGAATTAATATTTTCCATATTTCATCTTCTTCGAAATATTTATTTAATTTCTTATATTCTGTTATTTTTTGATATAAATCACCATTATCTGCAAATTCCATTACTATTCCTAAACATGATTCTTTTTCATCAAAAAATGCTTCTTTATAACTTATTACATAGTTACTTTTTATACTTGCTAAAATTCGAACTTCGTTTAAAGCATTTGTTTTCTCTTTTGTTTTTAATTTTAGTAATTTTACTTTTTTTAATGCATATATATTATTATCTTCTAATCTTTTTACTTTTAAAACTGTTGAATAAGAACCTTCACCTAGTTTACCTATTATTTGAAATCCATCCATATTTTTTTATTTTATTTTATTCTATTAATTTCTTTGTTTTATAATAAATTAATATTTAAATATATAATAATAATTAAAATAGAATTAAGAAAAATGTTAAAAAAAATAAAGAATAAAAATTAAATAGTGTTTTTAATTTTTAATAACATATAATAAATGAAATCAAAGGAAACTCAAAAATTCTTTTATATTTTTAGATGCAAAATTTTCTTTAAAGGTTTTATAAAGAAGATTAAAAATTTAAATAATGAAATTTAAAAAAATTTAAATCAATCTGATTTTTATTTTATTTGAAAATCCAAAAATGGATAATTGCTTATATAATAGTGAGAATGAAATTTATTTTATTTTATTTTATTTTTTTAAATTTAAAAAAAAAAAAATAAAAAAAAAAAAAAATAAATATTAAATAAAAAAAAAAAAAAATTCTTTTAGTTATTTATTATGTAACTTATAATAAAAAAAACTAAAATATAAAATAAAAAAAAATGGTATCAATATCAAAAGAAGATTTATCAACTTTACAAAAAAGGAATCCACACTTAATATTTGTAATAGGATATCCATATTCAGGAAAAAGTACACAAATAAAGAAAATAGCAAATGATTTTAAATACTCATCAGTAGATGTAAAACAATTAATAGAAAAAGAATCAAAAATAGATTCAGATTTAGGATACACAATAAAAGATTGTTTAGAAAGAGGAGATGATATTCAAACAAGTACATTATGTGCTTTAGTAGTAAAAGGAATAATTGAAAGTGGAAATGAATCAGTTTTAATTGAAGGATTTCCAGAAACTCTTGAACAAGCATTATATTTTGAACAACATATTCTTCCAATTAATTTAATTATAAAATTAAATTGTCAACCTGAAATTTGTAGAGAAAGATGTGAATATATTTTGAAAGAAGGTAATAAAAAAAGTCCAGAAGATTTTCAAAGATTATATGATAGAATGACTAATTCATATAAAGAATTAGTTGATTTTTATTCATCTTATGGTATTGTTAGAGATATTGATGCAAATAAAACTTCTCCTGAAGTTAATACTTTAGTTAAACAAAGTTTATATCCTATTATTTATACTATTATTGGTAAAAGATATTCTGGTAAAACTACTTTGAGTAAAGTACTCAATTCAAAAATGGGAATTACACTTTTAGATTTTGCTGAATTTTTAAAAGAACCTAATATTGCTAATAGAATTAATGAAAATAATTATGTTATTTCACAATTTATTTTAAAATTAAGAAAAATGAGAGATATTAGAGTTTTAATTGAAAATTTCCCTCAAAATCAAGAACAATATGGTTATTTTGTTAATAATTGTAAAAATATTGAAAAAATTTATTATTTAAATGCAGAGGATTCTTCTTGTTTGGAAAGAGCTAATAAAATTAAAGAAGGTGATTGTAATTATACTGATTGTTCTACTTTAGAGAATTTATTATTTGAATTTAATCAAAAAAAACCTTTTATTGATTTTTTAAGAAAAAAAACTAAAGTTCAAGATATTAATGTTAATAGTCATGAAATATTAACAATTGATAGAATGATTAAACAAATTCAACCTTATTGTGCTTTTGTTAATATTGATGGTGGTGATGAGAAAATTAAAGAAGAAGTTTTTAATAAATTAAAAGAAAAATATAATTTTATTGAATTAGTTATAAAAGATATTGTTGAAAATGCAAATAAGAGAAAAATAATATATCCAGAAAAAAAATGTGAAGAATTATCTCTTGATGAAAAAATAAAATTAATAAAACCATTATTATTTAAAGAAGGATGTGAAAAAGTATTATTAAATACATTTCCATTAACAATGGAAGAATTATCAGCATTTGAAGATAATTTATGTAAAATAAATAAATATATAGAAGTATCAAAAGAATTAGAATTAATTTCAATAAAAGATCAACATTCAATTCCAGTTAAATTTTATAAAGAAAATAAATTTTATGTTTTAAATCCAGAAGGTTTAAATGATTATAAAATTGAAGAATGTTTAGATATGACAAGAGATTTTAATATTGTTTATGGAATGCCTTTTTCAGGTAAATCAACAATAACAAAACATTTACAAACAAAATATAATTATAAACTTTTAGATTTTAAAGATTTAATTGAACAAGTTAAAAAAACTAAAATTGATCCTGAGAATCCTGATGCTGAACCTGAAATTCAATTACCAGATTTAATAAAAGGATTAAAAGATTATTTAGAAAAAGAACCATTAAATAGTAAAGTATTAGTAGATAATTTTTTTATTCCAAACGCACCTGAACCATTTTTAATTGATACTTATGAAAAAGCATCTGAAGTTATTAAAACAATTGGTGGTTTTAGAAATTTATATGAAATTGAATGTAAAGAAGAAACTTTATTAAATAGATATAAAGTTAAAGAAGGTATTACTGAAGAAATTTCTGAAGATCAAAAAAATGCTTTTAATGAAACTTGTAATAATCCTAAAAAATTATTAGATGATATTAAAGCTTTATCTGCTAATGTTATTCTTGTTAATTGTGATGAAAATGAAAATAAATCAAAATTAGCTTTTGATGCTAAATTCGGGAGAAATTTCCTTATTTTAAAACATGAATATGATATTATACTTGAAAAAACTTTAGAATTATATTGTACTAGAAATAGAGTTTTATATATTAATGTACCTAAATTAATATATTCTCATTTTTATGAAAATGATGAATGGGCTAAAAAATTAGAAGGAAAATATGGTAAAAAAGAATTTAAAGTACAACCAAAAAATCCAAAAGATTTTGATGAATTAGTATATTATAAATATAATCCAATTAATTTTGAAAAATCAATAGTAAATGAAATAATAAAACAATATTGTAATGAAAATTCAAAAACAATAGAAAATTCAGGTAATTTTGTTATATTAGGTGGATATTTAAATTATGATTTATTATTAAAACCAGAAGAACCATTTAATTTACCACTTTTAGAAATAAAAAGTGCAATGGAATTAGGTGATTTAACAGCATTTGTACAAATAACACGTGAAGATATAAAAGAAGTTGAAGATGAAGAAGCAGTACAATTAGTAATAGAAAAACCAAAAAAGAAAAAAAGAGCAGAAGGTGAAGAAGGTGAAGAAGGAGAAGAAGGAGAAGAACAAGAAAATGAAGAAGAACCACCTGAAGAAGATAATCCAGATGCACCAAGATTTAAACCTGAAGATTATAAATGGACAAGTTATGATGGAATTCCAAGAAATTATGTTCAAGTAATAAAAAGATTAAAAATGTATCCTATTAAATTAATTGAAGCTAGTGATAATTGTAGAGAAGAATTAGTTTTATGTTTAAATAATCATTTTGATAAGTATTATTATAGAGAAGAATTTCCTTATACTGGTATTATTGATATTATTAAATTAGTTGGAGATGTTCCTCAAGAAACTGTTGAAGAAGTTAATTCTGTTAGTAAATTAATTGAAACTAGAAGAGAAGCTGAAGGACTTGGACCTAGAGGTAAGAAAGCTAAAGGTGATAGTGGTATTGCTGAAATATTATAAAATAGGGTTTATTATATTTTTTTATATTCTTTTTGTTTTTTGAAAAAAATAAATTTTGAATAATTTAAAAAAATTAAAAAAAAATATATTTTTTTATTTTTTAAATTCATTTAATTATTTATTAAATATTTAATTTGTAGAAAGCAATTAAATACTAAATAAAAAATAAAAAAAATAAAAAAATAAAAAATAAAATAAATTCTATATAAAAAAATAAAAATGTTTTACACAACAGATGATTATCTTGATGATTTAGATTTTGGTTCTCCTCAATCATTCCAATATTTAAATCCTGAAATGACTCCCCAAAATAATCTAAACTTAGATAATTTAACTCATAATGACGTAATAATAAAATTAGCACCAACAGAAAACCCAGAAAATTTTTATAAATCATTAAAAGAAAACCCAGTAACAAAAAAATTAACAGATATAAAAAAAGGTACAACAACATTAGCCTTTGTATACAAAGATGGAATATTAGTAGCAGTAGATTCAAGAGCATCAATGGGTTCATTTATAGCATCTCAATCAGTACGTAAGATAATAGAAATAAATGAATATCTTCTTGGTACAATGGCAGGAGGAGCAGCAGATTGTTCATTTTGGGAAAGACAATTAGCACAATGGTGTAAATTATATGAATTAAGACATGGTACAAGAGCACCAGTTTCAGCAGCAAGTGAAGTACTTTGTTCTTGGGTAACTCAATATAGAGGATATGGATTAAGTATGGTAACTATGGTATGTGGTATTGATG
>JAEEGK010015660.1_pt1 | contig 16770 bp, 18 predicted proteins | sample 8958771 | NCBI WGS metagenome assembly JAEEGK01 (sample SAMN16246547, study PRJNA631951) | gut metagenome | biome: gut microbiome; feature: rumen; material: SC-attached | host: Bos | place: Iran: Karaj | collected 2018-10 | reverse complement strand
ATAAGTGCGTATGGCATGCCCCCGACGGCAGATGCGCCTGCTGCAAGGCGAAGAGGATCAGACTGGATGTGCTGAAGATCCCGGACTACGAGATGTGCATCAAGGAAAGGGATTACGAGACCTGTGAGTTCTTCAAGGAGAAACCGAAGGTCCCCGAGAAGTGATCGCATGGACAAGGTGACGGCGGATTACCTCGATTCCCTGGAAGCGGATCTGAGAGCGAAGAAGGACAGGTCCGAGGAGCTCGACGAATTGTTTCAAATGTCATTCCTAGGTGAGGATGACGTTAGGGATAGGGCATCATGGTGCGTCGCCAAGATGGGTCAGAACAAGGTCCCGGACACTAGGATCCTTGATATTCTGGTGTCGATGAAAGGGGATACCGTGGAACAGGTAAGGGAGAACGTGGCCTGGGGCATCGGAGAGGTTGCAGGTGCAGGTATCGGGGACGAGCGTTCCGTTGCCGTTATGAAGGAACTGATGAAGGATCCCGATAACGGCGTCAGGGCCATGGCGGCATGGGCAGCCGGAAGGATAAGGTTCAGGTTAGGCATCGAAGACGATGAGATGCTGGCACTGTTGAAAACACTGCTCGATGACAGATCCAATCTTGTAAAGAAATCTGCAGAGTTCGCTCTGAACGATGAACAGTGAGAGAAAGATGGTGGGCCCGGCCGGATTTGAACCGGCGACCTTCACAATGTCAATGTGACGTCATAACCCCTAGACCACGGGCCCGATATTGTCCTTGATACACTCCCTGTTATTATAAGTTACTACTTGGGAACAGCTCCCAGTTATCGATTACCAGGGCTCTCTGGAGCACCCTATCGCTAAATTATTAACCGTCAATCAGTATGACGCTTCATGGTCGAGATCAAACTGTTCACCAAGAACAACTGCGAGAAATGTGTCTTCGTAAAAGAGAGGATCCCGGAGGGACTCAACGTACAGATCATCAATGTCGAGGAATCGGCAGACAACCTTGCGGAGGGAGCCTTCTACGAGGTCCTCGACAAGGGATTCCCCGTGCTCGTCGTAGATGACGAGAGGGTCGCGGAGGGTGCAGGACCTTCCGTGAAGATACTCAAGGAACTCGCTGCCGGTCAGTAAGATGATAACGCTCGGTATCGAGGGGACCGCCCACACGCTGGGTGTCGGCATCGTCGACAGCGAGAGGAAGGTCCTCGCCAATGTCCTTGACATGTACAGACCGCCCGAGGGCGGACTGCATCCAAGAGAGGCAGCGAACCATCATGCGGATGTCGTCTCCCCCCTGATACTGAAAGCGCTTGAGGAAGCGAACGTTTCCATGAAGGAGGTCGATGTGATCTCCTTCTCCAAGGGTCCCGGTCTGGGCCCCTGTCTGAGGGTCGCCGCCACCGCGGCGAGGTCCCTCTCACTCCTTTTGAACAAGCCCATCGTGGGCGTGAACCACTGTGTCGCACATGTGGAGATCGGTCGCGCCACCACGGGATGCACCGATCCCGCCCTTTTGTACGCATCGGGAGGCAATACGCAGGTCATCGCTTTCGCCAACGGCAAGTACCGCATCTTCGGGGAGACCCTCGATGTCGGTATAGGCAACATGTTGGACAAGCTCGGCAGAGAGCTCGGTCTCGGATACTATGCAGGGCCGACCATTGAGAAACTTGCCAAGGAAGGGGACAAGCTCCTTGAACTCCCGTATTCGGTGAAAGGTATGGACATCTCGTTCTCGGGGATCATGACCGCTGCTTTGGCTTTGAAAAAGAAAGGCCACCGTCTGGAGGACATCGCATTCTCGATTCAGGAGACCTGTTTCGCGATGCTCGCCGAGGTCACGGAAAGGGCGATGGCACATGTCGGGAAGGACGAAGTCCTTCTGGGCGGAGGCGTCGCACAGAACATGCGCCTCAGGGAGATGATCGGCGAGATGGCCAGGGAGCGCGGTGCCGAGATGTTCGTCCCCGACAGAAGACTCTGCATGGACAATGGTGCGATGATCGCGTGGCTCGGCAATCTGATGTACTCGTCGGGCGTGCGCATGTCCATTGCCGACACTACAGTAGAACAGAGATTCAGGACCGACGAGGTCGAGGTCACCTGGCGGAACTGATCTGTCCGCCTATGATGGCATCCAGATTCTTGAGGAACTCTTCGGATGTACCGAGAGGTATCGAACCGCCGCTGGCGATGCTGTGTCCTCCGCCCTCTCCTCCGACGGTCTTGGTGGAATCCCTGAGTGCGACCGCAAGATCGACACCTCTGTCCAGCTGTTTGTATGTCGCCCTGCCGGACAGTTTCACCTTATCCTCGGTGGCGTTCATACCGATCGTAGGTCTGGAGGGGTCGCTGACGTAATGCATCATGATTCCGCACAGCACGCCCGTGAAACCTGTCTCCGATGAATCGAAGTATTGGAAGTTGTCCATTTTCTTCAGACCATCCTTATCGATCTTCACAGTGGCCTCCATGATCGCCCTGTTGTACTGGTCCCTGAGTTCCATCGCCCTCAGCAGATCGTCCTTGCTGCCGAGGCACATCGCGATTCCGATACCCTGGGTCATTGTGCGTCCGCATGCATCAAGCAGTTCAGCCATGGATTCCGCATCCATCTTCCAATCCCTCAGATAGTACCTGGTCTTGGAGAGTTCGGTCATGGAATCTATGCTGACACCCTGCTGCGTGAGCTTCACGGCTATCATGGATGACAGTCTTCTCTTTTCATCGTCAGTAAGGTCTGCCGAGTTCCTGTCTGCGGGGATGCGCGCATCCTTCAGGAATGCATCCACTGCCGCCTGGTCCCCGGTGATACCGCGGATGTAGGGTTCGGTGGTGTAATAGAGTGCTCTTGATACGGGTCCGGGAGGGATCAGCGATCCGTCGGAAGTGGTTATGTATCCTCTCTTCACGCCTTCCTTCAGCAGATACTCGTTGAGTCCGGTGATGCCTTTGATGTGCTGCTTGTCACCTGCGATACCTGCGAAGGCTAACTGGACGAGATCCCAGTTGTTCTCGTTGACGGTTATCCCGAAAAGGAAGGCCATCGTTGCGGCGCATGCCCCGAATGAACCGTCGATGTCGACGTGATGGGGGTTGGCGTAGCAGATCTTCTGGGAGTCGCTCTGGATGGTGTGGTGGTCAAGGACTATGACATCCTTGCCGAGAGCTTCAAGCTCGGGGATGTATGATGCACCGAGGTCGGTCAGGAGTATGCAGTCGTACTTGCATTCCCTGATCTCCTGCATCGCCTCCTCGTCCAGGGATGTGAACGTTCTGACCCTGAACTCCTTGTTCTCCCTCAGGAGGACGTTGGCGATGATGCCTGCGGACGAGAGACCGTCGGCATCATAGTGCGAGTACACTTGGATAAAATTGTGGCTGCGGATAAGACCCGCAGCGTTTGATAAACGGGAAAGAAGTTTGGAAGGTAGGACGTTCCCGTCCATGTTACCTCACTTGAGCATGAGCTCCGCTGTGTTGAGTGAGTATTTCCAGTCGGCCGGAAGGACGTTGTTCGCCTTGTAGTAGCGTTCGAGCCTTCTGATCTTCGCTTCGATAAGCATGAGGCCTCTCCTGTTGGAGATGTCCCCGCGGTTCTCCTTGAGGTGAACGTTGAGGTCGATAGCGCGTCTCATCAGGTTGGCCAGGTCTTCGGGGAGTGCAGGTGCGACACCTTTCTCCTTCATGATGGCCGTGATGGTCTTTCCGGTTGCGAGCTTGACGTCGGGAACTCCGTACTGATCCCTGAGGACGAGTCCGATCTTAGCGGAGTTGTTACCGTCCTTTGCCATCTTCACGATGATGTCCTCTATCTCGGTGGCTGACAGAGTGACCCATGCGTGATTTTCAGTGATCAGGGGGCGTTTCGAACACGATTTGCCCTTTCTTCTTGCGTGCATTCTTGCCATGTTTTATTCCTCTGAATAATTCAGGCGGCGAGGCTGTCTCTCCGTTAATGACTACTTATATTTAAAGTAGGGTGTTCTCCAAATAAAATGCTCATTCGGTCAGACAGGACCTAGCCCAGGCGATGACATCCTCGTATTCGTCGGTGTCGAATGAGAGATCTTCCGGAAGTTCGTCGAAAAGCTGCGATTCCATCTCGCAGCCGGAGACTTTCTCCCCGAGGATGCATGCGCACACGTCGCAGTAGCCGATGTTCCTCTTCGCGACGACAGTGACATCGTATCCCGATTCCTCGAGGCATTCCCTCTTCGCCGCCTCCTCCACGGTCTCCCCCTGTTCGATCCTTCCGCCGGGCATCTCCCATCCGTTGCGTTTGGGATTGTGCACCATCAGGAATCTGCCATCCTTCATTGCGACGCAGTATGCCGTCCTCTGCTTCTCGACGACGATCATCGCATGCGACTTCTCATAGGGTTCGAGGCTGACGTTCTCGAGAACCCTGCACCCTCTCTGCTTCAGTCTCTTCACGGATGTTTCGAACACATCCTTCGGATCCGCAGTGACATCCTCGGACCTCGCCTTGATGCTTACCATTCCGTATCTGGCACAGTACTTCTCCATGTTGTCCACGAGGATATCCGCCTGTCTCTTCTGAGCCACGTCAGCATACACGACATCCACGTTCTCGACCATGAACGCGTATTCCTCGGGTCTTGTGGCATCGCCGAGTATGGGCATCATGTTATCCCTTCCCGATGCCGTCTTGACGAGATCCCTGAACGATCTCGGAGAGAATTCCACGCAGTATACCTTGCCGCTGCGGCAGATATCTGAGACGTGGGAAGACGTGGTCCCGCTGGCGGCACCGAGATAGAGCACCTTGCTGTCCTCGGAGAACGGGAAGGACTTCCCGCCGCACATGAGATAGGCGGCGAGTTTGCTCCTGGTGGGGTTCCATTCCCGGTATTCGGTCCCGCTAACATTGACGAGACGCTCCCCGTACACCCTGACACCGGGGTTGCGGGATACGGTGTACAGATTCCTCCTCTCGGAGAACACCGTTCCGTTCGTCGTCTTCAGCGGTTCCATGCCGTTGCCTAGTACATTTCGTCCTTTTTTATGTTCGCCCTTAATTATTAGGAAGACAATCGGAGTTCAATGATCGAGACACTGAGGAAGATCGCCGATGAGGTGGCGAACGTTCTAGCACTCATCCCCGAAGGGACCGATATAGGCAAAGAGGTCTGCATAGGGGCGGACGGCACACCCACCGACGAGATCGACAAGATCGCGGAGAATGCCGTTCTCAGATACATCGCTGCGAACGACATCAAACTTAACATCCTCAGTGAGGAGATCGGTTTCGTGGACAACGGTGCCGACGAGACCATGGTACTCGATCCAATAGACGGTTCCAACAATTCGATTGCAGGCATTCCGTTATACACCATATCGATGGCGATCGGCAAGGACACCCTCGGAAGCATCCACACCGCATTGGTGAGGAACCTCGTCACAGGCGAGGAGTTCACCGCGGAGAAAGGCAAGGGGGCATTCCATGACGGTAAACCGATGCATGTCAGATCGACATTCAATCCCAAGAAGCCCCGTATGATGATACACCTCGGATACGGTGCGACACCTCTCGCATATTCACTGGCGAAGAGAGTGAGATCGGCAAGATCGCTCGGATGCGCATCGCTGGAGATGGCCTATGTGGCGGACGGTTTCGCCGACGGCTATCTGATGGATTCGGAGAACTACGAGCGTTCCATAAGGATAGTGGACATCGCAGCGAGCACGCTGATCCTTAGGGAGGCAGGCGGAGAGGTGTACACCCTCGACGGTGTGCCTCTGGAGATGCCCTTCGACCTTGCGCACAGATCGAGTTTCCTTGCGGTAGGCAATCACGCTGTATTCGACTTCGTGATGAACGGGAAGTGCATCCTCAGCTCCGACGGTAAGGATGTGAGATACGGTATCAGTGCCAACATGACAATCCCCTTCGTCGTCGACATCGCCCGCAGGGTGATCAAGGCCCTCGGTAAAGAGCAGTATGTGTTAGAAGAGGAGCTGGCACAGGCGATGGGAGTCGAAGGAGTACCCATCTACAAGATGGACATAGACATCCTGATCACCATCGGAGGCGACGGTACCATACTCCGTGCGCTGCAGGAGACCGATGCCGCAGTGATAGGTATCAACGCCGGAGGCGTAGGATTCCTTACAGAGATCAGTCTCGGGAACATCGAGAGAGGCATCGAAAGACTGGTCAGAGGAGATTACACAGTCCATAAAAGAGCGAGGATCACCGCCAGCATGAACGGCGAGATAATCGGAGACGCCCTCAACGAGGTCGTCGTGCATACTGATTCCGTGGCGAAGATCAGACGCTTCAAGGTATACGTAAACGATACCCTGTCGGCCGATTTCCGTTCCGACGGTATCCTTCTGTCGACACCTACGGGCTCCACTTCCTACGCGATGAGCCTCGGCGGTCCGATCATGGACTACAGGGTCGACGCATGGCTGATGATCCCCATGGCAGCATTCAAGCTGTCCTCCAATCAGATGATAATCCCCGCATCGACGAAGGTGACGGTCGAAGCGGTCCTGAACAAAGGCTGCATACTCGTCATGGACGGGCAGAAGGAGATCCCCGTAGAGGGAGGATCCAAGATCGAGCTCACCAGATCGCCCAGGTCGGCAACGTTCATCGTATTCGATACGGACTTCTACAGACGTGTGAAGGAGAAGCTGGAGAAGTAGACATGAAGAAGATCTACGCCGTCGACATCGACTTCATAGACGGATTCAACGAGTCGGCCAAATCATGCTATCCCAATGAATTCCTGTGCATGGTGAGGCAGAACGACGGCGTCATAGACGAGATGGTCCTCCTCCCGGGGACGGTCTACGGGGACAGCCACAGTTTCCTCTCGGAATGGATGTCGCCCATCGATTTCTCGATAGCAGGGACCGCACACTACCATCCGGGATACAGCAACGAGGCATCCGATGACGATCTCTCGCTGTTCGCCAACATGGGCGGTATACATTTCATAACCTGTCAGCCGTACGACAGGCACAGCTGGAAGGCCTATAACTCAAAAGGCGAGGAAGTGGAACTGGAGATCATTGGCTTGCCTTGATGGAGCTGGTGACGATGTCCTTGGCGATCTCCATCATTCCCGCGGTGTAGATCCTGTCGGTACCTTCGCTCTTGATCTCTATGGTGTAATCGTCATCAGAGAATCTGATTAGGAACCATCCGCTGTCCATCTCTACCCTCCATCCGTCGGTGACACAGAGTTCGCGGTATTCGAGGTCGTTGATGTTAGATGTGATTCTCTTGGCGATTATCTCGCGGTTCGCAGGGTATCTGATGATGTCCTGGTCACGGCAGTATACGGGGAGGTCGTCGACCATGTCTCCGATCCTCGATTCCGTTGCGATCTTCGTGAGAAGGGCGGAAGCTGCGATGCCGTCGGGCGCGTAGGAGTTGTTCCTGAAGATGAACGTACCGTCGGGTGCTCCTCCGAACTCGATGCTGTCGACCTTCATCGTCTCGCCGATGGATTCCCTGCCGAGCTTGCAGAGCTTGACGCTTCCCTTGAACTGTTCGCGTACACCCATGGTGACGTCGATGGGGACTGCGATCTTCCTCGGCTGCATGTATTGGATGAAAAGCTGCAGCAGAGCATCTCCGCCGATCGGATCGCCGTTCTCATCGAGAGCGGCCATCCTCGTACCGTCGCTGTTGAGCGCGACACCGATGCTTCCGAAGTTCGCCTTGACGATCTTGGAGAGCATCCTGATACTGTATTCCTCGGGGTTCGCCCATGTGCCACGCTGTCTCAGATCGGTCTGACAGCTGACCATCATGGCATCCGCACCGATGGTCTTCATGATGTTCGGAACGACATAGGAAGGCGAATCGGATGCACAGTCGATGACAATCTGGCAGTCCGCACTCCCTGCGAATTCGGAGATCTTCTTCTGGTATTTGTCCAGAGCACCATTGTAAGGTCTCACGTTGCCGATGGAAGAGTAACCGGGCAGGATCTTCTCGCCTGCGAGACGGTTGCTGAAAGCGAACATCTGGGGCCCGTTGAAGTATCTGCCGTCCGTGTTAAGGAAAGTGAGTCCGCTGACACGGTCCTGGTCATCGGGATTGCCGACCATCACGCAGCATTCCGTCTTCTCGGTCGCGAACGGGATTGCGGGAGTGGGCAGTATGCCTGCATTGCGGACATCCGCGCCTGTGGAGGTCATACCGGCCATGAGGCTGCTGAGGATCATCATGCTGCTGGGATTCATGTTCATCCCGACGGTGATGTACTTGTATTGCATCCCCAGGGTCTTCCCTATATCGAGTACCTTCTCAGGGGTGAGTTCAGAATCCTCTGTACCCTGAATCATGGCTACATCCGCGGAAGACATATGGCGGTTTACTGCAACGTCAATTAAAGATTTTTGCTATCATTCTGCGGTTATCCTAAGAAGATGCGGTAACGGATTTCTGATCGTAGTATGTCATGAAATACTAAACGAATGATTAGTATTCGGGCCGTTTTCGGTATAGCATATAAAGGACGGGAGACAGGTTCCGGCAGTCTGGGTCTGACAAAAAATAAGAAACCATTATATACTGACTATACAGATTGACGTCTGGCTATGCCAAAGGCAAGTCAGAGGGATAAAAAATGGCCATGGAAAAAATTGATTTTGCGAAAGCGAAGACGATTGCTGAGAAGAAGGGACTCAAGCCCGGAAAGGTCAAGGGAACCGAGGGAATCCAGTTCACCAAGGGAAGCAACAACAGGCTCGACGTCATCAGCTGGGACGAGTTCAAGGCAATCCTCGAGAAGAGGAAGCTCTCGGTCTACGAGTCCGGCGGCTGGATGAAGATCATGAAGGCCTGATCGGTCCGGATTTCCATCTACAGAAACCTATTCCGACGGAGACGGATATCCGCCTCCGTCGGCCATACATCTTTTATACGTTTACGTAATCGCCGTCTCAAGTGCAAAGGTTACCGAGCTTGGCCAAAGGTGCTAGATTCAGGGTCTAGTCGTTAGTCGTTCGAGGGTTCAAATCCCTTCCTTTGCACCACTTTCTTTCCATCAAGGTGCTGAGATATGAGGAACTGCAGGATAACTGTCATGCGTAAGGCGTTCTACAAGGATCTGGCCGATAAGTATGAGAATCCCATCGAGCACGCCTGCGATATGCAGGAGGGACAGGTCTTCATAACCGACGGATGGAACAAGCCCGAAGGAATGTGCGACAGCGCATGGGAGACCATATCGCCCTTCGTCATGACTCTGGCACATGGCGGTGAGGATATCTACGACGGATGGATGAAGAACAAGAGGTCCGCCATGATCTCCTGCAATGACGGATTCCGTCCGGTCAGTTTCTACATCGAAGCTATCGATGAATGAATCACTTCAGAAGTATCCCGATGACGGATATCGCTATCAGGAGCAGTGCGATGTACATCCACTTCAGATCCTTCTCCATCCACAGGGATATCGTGGTGACGATGACACCGAGTAGCGGCGAGACGATGACCATCAGCAGTCCTGCCCAAAGTACCTTGTCGCCCATGTCCGCCATGTAGAGTATCAGTCCGACGATGACGATGAAGACGCTCACGAAGACCGAATACTTGAGGGTCAGTGAAGTGTTGTGCTCTGTGTTCATAGCACACCTCCTACGCGAAGAATCATTATTCCTGCGATCACGAACAGGAGTACCGAGAAGTATCTCTTCATCGAGGAGCCGTCGAACACCTTCGAGATACGGCTGCCGATCACGGCACCGATGAATGTCCCTATTGTGGTGAACGCTGCAACGTCAAGGAGAACCTGTCCGTTGAGGAAGTAGATTATCGCTCCCGAGAATGCCGTTATACCGATCATGTAGCTGCTGGTGGCCGTGGCGGCCTTCATGGGCACGCCCATCATCATGTTCATGACCGGGACCTTGATCAGTCCGCCTCCCACACCGCTCAGGCTCGAGATGATGCCTGCGGCGCTGCATGTGACGAATCCGAGGGGTTTGTTCTTGAGACTGTATCTCGTCTCCTTGCCGGTCTTGATATCGTGATAGGTGAACTCTCCGTTCTCGTCATCCTCGATGTCCTTCTTCCTGTTCAGGAGCATCCTCGTCGCGCTGACGATGATGACTATGATGAAGATCGTCATCACCAGCCAGTCCTCCATGTAACCTGACAGTGTCGCTCCTATGACCGCACCTATGACCGTACTGATCTCGAGAAGGAGTCCTAGACGGATGTTCGACACCCTGTTGTCAAGATAGTACACCGTGCTTCCGACCGATGTGGCGATGATGCTCACAAGGCTGATCGCTGCGGCTTCCTTCGCGGACAGTCCGCCTATGAGCGTCAGGGCGGGAACGATGAACAATCCTCCGCCTATGCCGAAAAGGGACCCGAGAATACCTGCACCTAGGCCGATGAGGAGCATGATGAGCAGGAATGTCAGGTCCATGTCCGAAGGTACGGTCTTTCCTGTATTTTATCCCATATTCCTATTAATAGAGAGTCGGATAAGGGGAACGTGTCGTTGCTGTTGGTGAGATACTGTGAGATAGGCCTCAAGAGCACCCCTGTGCGCAGGAGGTTCGAGAGCATCCTCAAGGATAACATGCTCACCATGCTCGCTGCGGACGGTGTCGAAGCCCTCATATCATACGCGGATGCGAGGTTCTTCATCGAGACAGAAGACATCGATAAGTGCGTGGAATCCGTGAAGAAGGTCTTCGGTATCGCATCGTTTTCGGTGGCGGAGGAATGCACATCCGAAATGGAAGATATATGTGCCAGCGCCGCCAATTATTCTGAAGGCAGGATATCCGAGGGACAGTCTTTCGCGGTCAAGGCTAGACGCGAAGGCAACCATCCGTACACCAGCATGGACGTCGGAAGGGAAGCGGGTTCTGCCATCTTCATAAGGAACGAATCACTGAATGTGAAGGTCGACCTCACCGATCCCGACAAGCTGTTCTACATCGAGGTCAGGAACAGCAAGGCATATATCTTCGACTCCTATGTGCAGTGTCCCGGAGGTCTCCCGCTGGGAAGTCAGGGACGCGTGTTCGCCGACATATCCGACGAGCGCGGCATGGTGTCCGCGTGGATGATGATGAAGCGCGGATGCAGGACCATGGTCCGCGGAAATTATGGATTGGATATCCTGAAGAGTTACGATCCCACATTGAGGTCAGTGACCGATGAGGAAATCGAATCCGGCAACATCAAGGAGATGCTGGGGATGGTCCTGGGCACATCATTGGAAGGTCTGAGTTCGGTGGATGTTTCAAAATACGACGTCCCCGTCTATTTCCCGACCATAGGTATGACCGACGATGACGTTCACAACCTGTTCCTGAAGATCAGCGAAGCTGACTTCGACTGAAATCAAAAAAATAAGATAATTACCCGCCTTGCGGCGGGGTTAGGTTTATTGAGCTTACTTCGCCCTTCTGCCGTTGGCTCTGACTGAAGGTCTGACCTTCTCTGCGCCCTTACCGGTTGTGCTCATACCACGGCCTCTCTGACCGGCTGCGGTCTTACCGCGGTAGACACGTCCCTTCTGGGTGTTGTAGCAGATCCAGTTGATCTTGGGGTCGGCCTGGATGACAGGGTGGCTGGGGTCGACGAGGATGATCTCGTACCACTCGTGCTGACCGTCGGCTCCTACCCAGTAGGAGTTGAGGACCTCAAGGTTGGGGAATCTCTTCTGAGCCCTCTCCTCAGCAATCCTCTGCATGCTCTTTCCGACGGTGATCTGCAGGATACCCTTTCTCTTGGCTCTCCTTCCGGCCTTGATCTTCCTCTTTCCGAAGGATCCCTTTCTGACCCTTCCCCTGACGAGGACGTATCCCTGCTTTGCCTTGTAACCGACATTCCTTGCCTTATCGAGCCTTGTGGGTTTCTCGATGCGGACGAAGTTCTCTTCTCTTCTCCATGCTACCCTTCTCTCTTTGTTGAGGTCTTTGAGGTAGTTGTTGGAGGGGTTCTTCCATGCGTCTGCGATGTAGGAGTACATGCTCTTACCGCTGACGGAAGTCTTCTGCTCTGTCTCTTCGGACATTTGTATCACCTATCCGGATTCGCCCTTATCGGGTACATTTCCGTCGGGACTAGAAATCCCGCAACCCCTTGTATAACAGGCCTATATATAAAGTAGACCCACGCGGGATCAGAAGAAATCCGAGAGTTTCATGTTCTTCGCTTTGGGAGGCGACTTAGGCGGAGTGTCCGCCGGAGGTTCCTCCTTCTTCTTCGGAGCCGAAGGCCTGTCGAAGGCATTGTCGAAGAGGGTGGCCTGCTGGCTACCCATCATTATGTCCTTCTCTTCCCAGCCGAAGACCTCTGTGATCCTGGAGGCCGTCTGTGAGAGACGCTCGGCGTAGTACTTGTAATCGGGTTTCGCGGTGAATTCCACTCCGCTGATGTACGGTTCCACCTTCTGCGGTGCGGAGTTGGAGTCGGTGACTATCCATGAGACCTTCATTCCCGGGATGAACTCGTAACCCATCTCGATCAGTTTCTTGGCCGCCTGCACATTTGCCATCCTCTCGGGGTTCTCGTAGGCATCCAGTCCTTTGCATCCTTTGGATATGACCAATTCAGAGACGGGGACCTTTCCCGCAAGGGTGTCCTGTACCGTCTTCTTCACAAGTGCCAGAGCTTCGTCGTTCTTCTCTTCCAAAATGTAATTGAACAGCTTCATCAGGAGGTCGCTCTGGAGGTCGAAGGAATCGGAACGTCTGATCTCGTAACCTCTTACGAGCAGCTCATCCTCCTTCTTGGGCCAGACGATCTTTCCCACATACCTCTTCTTCTTTCCGTGGGAGAACAGGGGTTCGAGGATCTTCTCGAATTCCAGCGTTCCGCCGTCCTTGGAGAAGCGGTCGGCCATCTTGGTTCCGAATTCCACGGACTCTTCGAGATTGTTGTACGGGGACTGCATGAACACCGAGTCGGTATCGGAGTAGATCACCGGGATGCCTTCATTCTCCACTTCTGAGATGATCCCTGTGACCGTCGCCCTGGCGAATGCCGTGATCGATGATCCTATGCTCTTATCTGTGAACCTGTAGAACGATGATGCGAACACCCCGTAGAATGTATTCATCAGCACCTTCACAGCGGCCTGAAGACCGTCCAGATAGTGATACTCGTCCTTGTTCTCGGTCTTCTTCATCTTCGCCTTGATCTCGTCCCTCTTCGCCATCAGCTCCTCGAGGATCCTGGGAAGGATACCGACCCTCTTGTCCTTGGACAGGTACCTGACGCCGTTCGGCGCCACTATCTCACCGTCATCCGACAGTGTGGTGAAGCAGATGTTCCTGGCGATGATAAGCGAAGGATACATGGATTTGAAGTCGAGCACACAGACCCAGTGGTAGAGTCCCGGATTCATGGTGTGCACATAACCGCCTTCGATCTGGTCGGTGCGGGTCATCTTGCCCGTCATCGGTACACCGACCTTCTCCCTGTCCGCCCTGCGTATGAGCAATGAATCGGCTAAAGTGGATGTGCCAGATACCATGACATCCTCGACAGGGAGCATCGACACGGCGGCAAGGTCCATGCCTTTTCTGACCGTACCAACCTTGAGCAGGATCTTCATCGAGAGCTCCGCATCCTTGATGCAGTACTCCAGGACCTTCGCTCTGTTCTTGGCCCATTCCTCATCCATGTGCTTGGGGTCCACATCCATCTTGGTCTCGCCGAGGAGCTGCAAAGAGACTGCATTGAGGGTCTCCTGTTTCGGTCTGAGTTCCCTCCTGACGGCCCACCACGCATCCACGATGAGACGTCCCTTGACCCTCCAGAATCTCTCGCTGACGACCTTCGGAACACCCAGGTCCCTTCCCCACTTCACCTCGGATTCTATCCTCAGGCGCTTCGCCCTCTCGATGATCTTCTTGATGTCGTAGTTGTCTATGTTGTATCCTGTGATGACATCAGGATCCTCCTTCCTTATGAGTTCGGAGAATCCCTTGATTATGTCGGCCTCGGAACCTGTCACGGGTTCGCATGCCCTCAACTCACCATCCTCCCAGACCACCGAGCATATGGTGAATATGAAGTCGTGGAGAACGCTGTTCTCTATGTCGAATGCCAGGAATTTCAGTCCGGGGTCGAAGGAATCGATGTTCTCGAAGGAATCCATCTTCACTACCAGATCCGTAGCGTATTCCTTCTCCACCTCCTCGCCGGTGACACGGATGCATGAGCCCATGTCCATGTCGTAGATGAACCTGTAATGGAATGCTATGTCCGCTGCAAGGAGACGGTATTCGCGCTTCAGCTTGTTACGGTATTCCGACATCTGCCACGGATTCTTTATGGTGACCTTCAGGACGTCATGCATCTCGCCCTTGTACAGCAGTCTGTCCTCGGCTGTGGAGACGACATCCTTGTCGCGTCTCATCATCGGGCCCAGGTTCTCCTTGGGGTCGACTACGAAGAAGTACGGGTTGAAGCCGTAGTACAGGATGGTTATCGATTTCTTGTCACGGGTCTTCCCGAACAGTTCGACGGCGATATCGTCGCCGTCCTGGCAGTATGAGGCGCTCAACAGTCTGACGTCCCAAGTGCCCATGGAATCACCTGTTGGCCACGATTCTTATGACATCGCCGTCCTCGAGGACATAGTCCGCTCCGACGGTGCGTTTGGTCTTGGCGTTCACTGCACGGATGAACTTCTCTCCGAGTTCGGTGTGCACCTTGTATGCGAGATCCCTTGCCGTGGAACCCCTCGGTAGGAGGTATGCATCGGGAAGCACCCTTCCGAAGTGGTCGGTGTACTTGTTCTCATCCTCCACAGGGTATACGGTGATGAGATCCAGCATCTCGAAGGCCGCCTTCTCAAGGCATGCCTGCACACCTGTTCCGCCGTACTTCTCCATGTTCTTCGCCATGTAGTCGAGGGCGTTCTTCTGTGCCTCGTTCAGTTTGACTCCGTCACGGATCTTGAACGTCTTCTCGCCGGGGACGTAGTCCACGATCTTTGCCTCATTGGCCTTCTTCAGTGCCAATTCCGTCTCGGCCATGGTGACGATGGACATGTCGCTGATGCCCTTCACCAATTCGACATTTCCCTCGGGTGCTATGTCCGCCTTGTTCATGGCGACGATCATGGGCTTGCCGTACTCCCTTATCTTCTTGGCAAGTGCCAGCATAACATCGTCGTCCCATTTCGTGGGGTCTTCGGGAGGGTTCACGTCCCTGAGTGCGGTCTTGATCTGCACCTCTGTGATGTTAAGACCTGCGAGCCTCTCATGGAGGATGACCTCAGGTTTGGCGCCCGTCATCTTTGCGGTGCGGGCCATCTTGTTGAATCCGTTGTTGAGGATGTCCCTGATCCACATCTCGATCTCCCTCCTGAGGAATTCCACATCCTCCCTGGGGTCGTGGTCTCCGGGTTTTCCGGGGACTCCTTCGATGTTGGTGGAACCGCTGACATCTATGACGTTGATCAATGCGTCGGCCTGTCTGAGGTCGTCCAGGAACTGGTTGCCGAGACCTTTGCCCTGCCATGCGTCGGGTACGAGACCTGCCACATCCAGCAATTCAACGGGGATCATCCTGGTGCCGTCAACACAGCCGGAGTTGTGCGGCGTGCACTGCACACCCAATTCCTTGCAGGGACATTTTGACCTTACATAACCGACTCCTTTGTTGGCTGCGATGGTCGTGAACGGGTAGTTCGCGATCTCGACGGGGGCCATCGTGGCTGCTCCGAAAAATGTAGACTTTCCAACGTTTGGCTTCCCGACAATCCCTATCTGCATATGATCGGACAGGTGATGGTCTACGACGCTAATAATCTTTTATCCCTTTTTAGAGAGGAAGACGGCATCGGACAGCTGACCGATCTCTTCCGGGGTTAGGGTCTCGATGCGGTCGTCGAGGAACGGGATGTCCGCATCCTTCGGTATCATGCCTGCCGATCTCAGCGATGTACCGATCTTCTTCCTCCTGTGGTTGAATGCCACTTCCGTGACCTTGAAGAACGTCCTCTCGTCCAGGACCTTGAAGGGGGCGGGCCTGGGGACTATCTCGACCAATGCGGAATCCACCTTCGGGCGGGGCTTGAATCTCGATGCTGGCACTGTCTCGAGGATACGGCAGTCGGCCCTGTAGAACATGTTGACGGTGAGCCTCGAATAATCCGGGAGTCCGACATCGGCGACCATGCGTTCGGCGAACTCCTTCTGGACCATCACGACAGCTTTTTTGAATTTGTGCTCCAGGAGTTTGAATATCACGGGTGTGGAGATGCTGTACGGGAGGTTGCTGACGAACCTGTCGAATTCGGGGAAATCGACCTTCATCGCGTCCCCTCTGATCAGGGTGATGCGGTCGCCGTATGTCTCGTCGATGTAATCGGCAAGGATCTCATCCAATTCTATGCAGGTGACATCATCGGATCTCTCGACGAGGATGTTGGTGAGGATGCCCAATCCGGGACCTACCTCCAATACCCTGTCGCCCTTCTCGATGTCCGCATAATCCACATGTCTCTGTGCGACGCGTTCATCGGTCAGGAAGTTCTGACCCTTGCTCTTCTTCGGGACCACGCCGGTCTCGTTTATGAGCCTGGAGGTCTCGTTCCTGTTCATTTTTGGATGAAGAGGTAGTGCCTTCTCTCGCGGTCGGAGATCTCGAGGATGATGCGGTCCGTGATGAGCTTCACGGGGTCCTTCACCATGGGCACCCTGGTCTTGAGGTCCTCGAAGTCCTTGAAGGAACCGACCTTGCGTGCGTTGAGGATCTCCGTGACGGTCTTCTTCCCGAGTCCGGGGAGCTCCTCCAGCGAGTGCTTCTTGATG
>JAEEGK010015658.1_pt1 | contig 16771 bp, 9 predicted proteins | sample 8958771 | NCBI WGS metagenome assembly JAEEGK01 (sample SAMN16246547, study PRJNA631951) | gut metagenome | biome: gut microbiome; feature: rumen; material: SC-attached | host: Bos | place: Iran: Karaj | collected 2018-10 | reverse complement strand
TACTAGTGATCATACTAGTGCTCTTCCGATCTTATTAGTAATATTAATAATATTATTCATTTTAATAACTATTTTTATTTAATAATCTTACTTATTCAAAAAGAATGTATATAAAAAAATCTAAAAATTAAAAGATGAATTATTTTTCTTAAATAATATTTAAAAAAAATGATTTTTTGGGTTTTTAAAAATATAAAATTTATTATTTATATCAATTTTTATTTTTTATTAATTATTAATGTTATTATTATTTTTCATATAATTAAATTAAATTACTTTAATAATTAAAAATGATTATTACTAAGAAAAACCAAGTTAATGACATTTTAAAAAAGAATAATCTTTTAGAACAATTTAATGGTATGTTAAAAAAGAAAAATTTAACATCAAAATATGATGATTTATTTTTTGAAAAAAAAGTCTCAAATAATTTTATAAAATACTTAACTTCTCAACAATTAAAAGAAAATACAATAAAAAATATACATGAGAAAGAACTAAATAAAGACTTAGAAAAAGAAATACTTTATAAATCAAATAATTCAACAATAAATGAATTATTGAATAATATAAATGGAGATGATAGCAAAAAAAATCATAAAAAAGATAATAATTTAATAAATCAATCAAATAAAAAAAAAAGAAATTTTATAAATTTAATTGATAAAAATGGAGAATATTGTTTAGAATTTTTAGAAAATGATTCATCTTTAAATAAATTTAAAAATGAAGTAAATTCAAATAATGAAAATAATAATGAAGAAAGTACATCAAGAAATTTAAGTAAAATGAAAAAAGAAATTGAAGAAAAATTAAATAAAAAAGAAGAAGAAACAAATAAAAAAAATCAAGATATGTTAAAATTTACAATTAATAATTTTTCAAATATTAATAATTTAAATGAAATTAAAGAAGGTTTTTTATTTACTTTAAGAGAAAAAGATGATATTGAATCTATAAACAGAAATAATGAAGAATTAAATGAAAATAAACATAATGAAATATTTAATAATCCAATTAATTTGAAAAAAAATAAAGAAAATGAACCAATTATTTATGAAAAGAATACAATTGATTTTTTTAGTAGTCGTTCTTTAAAATCTTATAATAGGAAAAAATCTACTGAAAATTATTGTGTTTCAGATAAAATAATAAATCAAAAAATTAAAGAATATAATGAATATTTTAATAAAATAGAAAAAAAGTTTAGTAAAAGTAAATCAAGTCTTGATATATTTGATAAAAATAAAAATAATAAAAATATATATTTTAATAAAATTTCAAATTCAAATAGGAATTATCAATATTTTCAAAGTAAAATAAATTTAAATTTTATGAAAAGTAAAATAAAAAATACTAAAATAAATGAAGAAAAATCAAACTCAATTTATTTAAATCCATCATCTTCATATATAACTGATAATTATTGTGATAAAATGGTTAAAATGAAAATTTTAAGTATAAAAACATCAAATTCAATAAAAAAAATTAATGAAAGAAATATTAGTTATAAAAACAAATTTTATCTGAAAAAATAATTAAAAGAGGCATACAACAAATGAATATGAATATTAAATATATAATTAATTTAAATATATTTTTTAAATTTTTTATCCTAAACTAAATTGACTATAATTTCTATAATGAATTTTTGTTCCATTATGTAAATTTTGTGTGAACATATCTTTTGAAATTTTACATTCTGAATTATTTCTTTTAATCTTATTAAATTTTTTTCCTGTAGAATATGAATTATTAAAATAATTAATATTATTTTTATTTCTAAAAAAAATATCATTATTAATAAATCTTCTTGGATTAGAAGGAATAATTTTTTTAGGAGGTTCATAATATTTTGTCATTGAATTTGGTAAACAAGAAACATTAGATTTAAAATCTTCTTCAACTTTTAAATTAAAACTAGGATGAATTAATTTATTTTTTGGTTGAATTTCCATCATTGATTTATCATCATTTATTTCATTTAAATTTCTTTTTATTCCTCCTGGTAAATTTATAATTTGAGTAGTAGTTTTATAAAATGTAAATAAACCATTTTTTAATTGTCTTTTTTTTGAATATGGATCTTCAAAAAATTCATTATTGTAAATAAGACTTATATCATTATCATTAATTGAAAAATTATTTCTATTATTTTTAAAATTCATAACCCTTTTTTTTGATGGAAATAATTTATTATTTGAAATTGATTTATTAAAATTATTTAAATCTTTTTTTTTATATTCATTTATATTTAAACTTGATTTACTTTTTTGAAAAAATTTATCTTCTGGTGCATAATTTGGATTTAATGTCCTTTTTGTATTTGGTTGTGGAAAAATATGTTTAGTTCTAAAATTTTTTATTTCACCACTTTTTGGTATATTTATATGTTTTTTTCCTTTTCCATTTAATTGATATGAAATAATTTCACTTATAGGTTTTTGATATTCCCAATATTTTCTTTCTTTATTCGATTGTGAATAAGTTATTAATCTTGGTTCACTACCACATCTATTTAATGAATATTTTTTTGACATATTTTTATATAATTTTAATTTAAATTTAAATATTAAAAATTAAATTTATTTTTTATTTTTAAATAAATTATAAAATTGAACTAAATTAATTAAAATAAAATAAACCAATATGAAAAAATAACATTACAAATAATAAATCAAATATAAAATAAATAAAAAAATAATATAGATATAAAACTTATTCACAACTTCTATTAACACATTCCCAAGGAATTAACCCTTTAACATTTTCAATATCTTCCCTTGCTCCATTTTTTCTTAAAATATCAGCAATTCTAAAATATTTATAACTAATTGCATAATGTATAGCAGTATTCCCAAAATTATTTTTAATATTAGGATCAGCTCCTTTTTCTAATAAATACTTAACAATAACTTTACAATTTTCTTTAGTAGCTTTAATTAATAAAGTATCATTATTAGAATATAAATCAACACTATTAATATCAAAAAAATTATGATATCTATGATGAAATCTAATAAATAAAGTATATGATTGATGTTTTATACAATAGTCTAATAACATTAATATTGTTGGTACTAATTTAGGATGATGTTCATTTGTAGTTGACATTACTTTTATATTTTCTACTAAAACTTTTACTGTTATGTCTTCTGATTTTATATAATCATCTAATATTGATGCCATTATTTGTCTTTGTTTTCCTTCCATTTTGAAAAATGCTTTTTTTCTTAATATTTCTAAATGAATTTTTCTCTTTTTTCTTGGTTTTGATATATTATGTTTTTTTTCTATATTATTCTTATTTTCTTTATCTTTTTTTTCATTAGTTTCTGAATTTATTCTTAATTTTGCAATGTTTTCATATAAAAATGTTTCATAATCAATATAAATAAATCTTTGATAAAAAACTATATTTTCTTTTGTTAATCCCATTATATCATACATTTTTCTCATTACAAAATCAGGAATACTTTTTTTTTTTTGTATATTTTTGTCTGAGGTATAAATATATTTAAAATCTTTATCTTTTTCTCCTGGTTTAATAGACAAAAAATTTGCAATAATTTGAGGTGACATTAAAAGATATATATTCATTAAATGGAAAGCTATAGCTGTATTTAAACCTAAATTTAAATATCGTTTATATTGAAATTTATTATTATTAATACTTAAATGAAAATCACTTGATTCATTTATATTATAATTTGATAAAAAAAACATATCTTCTGAATAATGAAAATTAGTGAAATTATTTTTTTCTTTTATTATTATTTTTCTACTTATATATGATTTTGTTTTATTTAAAATTTGAGTATAATTTGATGTCATTAATTTTTTAATTAGTAAATTTTCTGGATGTAATTTTACTAAAAATTTCTTTTCTTGTTTTGTAAAATTAAAAAATTCATATGTTTTAACAATTTTTTGTGATAAATTAAGAGTTGATGAACTAATTCTATTACGAAATTTTTTTTTTTCTTTTAATATTCTTTTTTTCTTTTTTTCTTCTTCTGAATCTGTATTACTAATACTATCTTCATAATCATATCTATAATAATCCTCTAATTCTTCTAGTTCAAAATTATAACCAAAATAATTTTCTGTATTTAATCTTTCTGTTAATTTTCTTTCCGATTTTTTTCTCGATTCATTTCTTATTGTTTTTTTTTTCTCATCTAAATTAGAAGAAATTTTTATCGGACCATCTATAAATCTTACTGTCTTAGGTAAAATTTTTGTACTTATTGAATTTTTTTTATAATTATTTCTTAAATTTGAATTTTTATTTGTAGTTATTTCTTTTTCTGATAAACTATGATTATTTGTTAATTTATTTGTTAAAAAATGTGTGTTTTTATTTCTTGAAAATATATTAATTGATGATGAATTTTCCATTTTTTTATTTTTTGAAAAGGCTTTTAGTTTTAATTTTTTTTTTGGATGTATAAATCTTTCAAGAATTAATTTGTTATCGTTTGGATCTTTAAATCTTTTTTTTAAAAGTTGGTCAATAGTAAATATTACTTTTGTATTTTTATTTAATTTTAAAGGAGGATATTTCTTTTTTTTAATCGAAACAGTATGAATAGTTTTTTTAGTTTTTCCTAATAATCTATTATTATTTTTTTCATTTTTAACATTTTCATCTTTAATATTAAATTTTTCAAGATTCATAAAACCAAAAAAAAATCTTTTGTTTGTTAAATCATGATCGTTAATTAATAAATTAGGTGAAAAATTGTGATTTTTTTCATTTATTGTATTTATTCTATGTTTTTTTAATAAATGTTGAATTTTATTTCTAAAAATATTTAAACTTTTATTTGGTTTAATTTTACTAGATTGTTTTATATCAGTTTCACTTCTTATATTATTTAATTTCAAATTTTTTAAAAATATTTTATTTCTACTTTTATCAGTTTTTAAATGTATACTTTCATTACTTTCAATATTTGAAATTTCAGGTAAACTATTTGTATAATTCCCTTTTAATATATCTTTTTTAAGAATACTTTTAAAATTTTTTTTTTCTAATTTATTTGGTATTAAACTAGTTAAATTGGATGGAATATTTAATATTGAAATTGATTTATTTGTAGTTTGATTCTTTTTATTATTTAAAAATGAATGTTCACTCATACTTCCTGCTGAAGTTTGATCTTCAAATGTGCTTCTTCTTTTTTGTAAATAAGGTATTTTATAAATTGGTGATAATATTAGATTTTCTTTTTGTGTTTTATTCCATTGACTATATATATTCATTTTTATTTAAATAAAAATATTTTACATAAAAAAATGAGTATTTGAAAATAATTTGAAAAAAAGAATTTATAAATTATTCAAATATAATGCAAATATTTATAATTTAATATGAAAATAAAATATAATTAATTTAATAACCTAAAATAACCTATCTCAAATAAATGAAAAAGTTTGAGAAAAATCTAAAAATAATAAATGAAACTGTATTAAATTATTATAAAAAAGAAGAATATGAAAAAGTAACATTAAATTCAAAAATGAAGGCATATAATTTAATTTCAGAATTATTAGATGATAATCTAAATTCAGGAAAAAAATTATATTTTTATTTTATTGATTATTTTATTCAATATTCAAAAGAAATATTTACAAAATTAGATGAAGTAATTCAAAATAGTGAATTAATAAATAACTTTATATTAGAATATAAAAAATATAATAAATTTAGTTTTTATGTTATAAAATTATTTAAATTAGTTGAAAAAAGGTATGCTGTTTCAAATAATATAATTTTATTAAATGAAATTGTATATGGAAAATTTAAATTAAATGTTTTTATTCCTCTTAGAGATAAAATATATCAAAATTTAAATAATATAATAATTATAGATAAACAATTACATGTAATTAATTCTGAAAATATAAAAAGTGTTAAATATTTATATTCAATTTTTGAAAAAATGAATTATTCGAATCCAACTTTAGTAAAAATAAATAATAATGAATATGATTGGAAAGATGATAAAACAAATGATATAAGACAAATTCAAAAATATATTTATGAATTTTATGACCAATTCCAAATTAAAAATATTGAATATATTAGAGAAAAATCAAAAGAATTTTTTAAAAATCTTCAATTTGAAAATTATACAGAACAATTAAATCAAATTTTAAATGAAGAAAAAAAATATATAAAAGAATATATTTATGAAGGATTACAAAAAACAGAAATAATAAATATAGAAAAAGAATATATTCTAATTGCTTCATATAAAATTTCAAATTGGAAACAAGTTTTTGAAAAGGCTTTAGAAGGAAATGATATAGAAAAAATAAAATTTTTTAGTAATTTAGTTAATTTAAATATATTTAAAAAATATATTCCAAATATTTTCATTAATTTCATTGAAAAAAAATTTAATAATATTGTTCAATATTCAGAAAATAAAATTCCTTCCCTTTTAGAATTTATATATAATATAAATAATATAGTTGATAATGGAATTCATTCAAATAATATTAATCAAATAAAAGAAAATACTCTTAAAAAACTTTTAAAAGGAGATTTTTATGTTCGTGAAATAGTAAATTATTTAAATCATCAATTAATAGACAAAAAAAATTCTTTATTATTAAGTTCAGATTATTTAAATAAATTTAATCAAATAAATTATCTAATTTACTGTTTACCAAATAAATTAAGTTTTGAAATTGAATTAGAAAGAAAATTAACAACAAGATTAATATATGATGAAAATATATCTTTAGAAAAAGAAAAAGAATTTTTATCACTAATTAAAAAATCAATTAGTAATAGAGCAATAAAAAAAATGAATTCTATGATTGATGATATAGAAAGTTCAAAAAATTATTTAACACAATTTTATGAGAATTCAGAGATAAAAGATAATGATTATAATTTAACTATTAAAATACTTTCAATTAATAATTTTGAAATTCCATTAAATAAAAATTTTTATATTCCAATTCCAAAATCTTTATCTGATACATTAGATAATTTTCTTAAATATTATTCATATAAAGGATATTCATTAAAATGGTATTATGGTTATTTTACTTTGAATATTAAATATTTATTTCTTGATAAGGAATATATATCATTATCAACCCTTATTCAATATAATATTCTTTTAACTTTAGAAAAATATGAAAAGTTAAATATTTTGAAATTATCTGAAATATTAAATTTACCTGTTAATATAATAATATATGAACTATTAGGATTAACTAAAATTGATAATAAAGATAAGAATGGTATTATTAAAGGGGATTTTGAAAATAAAATTTTGGAAACTTCTATTATTGAATTAAATCAAAATTTTTCTGTTGATTTTCTTATTTTTAATACTATTAATAATGTTTTTTTAGAACAAGAAGAAGAAATTATGGATGAACGTCAAAAAAAAATGCAACAATTGCATATTTTACAATCAACTATTACAAGAATATTAAAACATAATAATAAAAAATCTATTAATTATGAAACTTTATATAATAAAATAATAAAAGAAATATATAGATTTGAACCATCAAAAGAATTAATAAATGAAAGTTTAGAAAAATTAATTAAAAGACAAATTATTGGAAGAGAAGAAAATAATTCAAATAACTATTTTTACATTTCTTAAAAAAGAATAATTAAAAACAAAGAAATCCAAATAAAAAATATATATAAATATTTTATAATATTAAATAAAGTTATTATTTAATATCTATTAACCAAAAAAAAATCAAAATATAAATAAAGATAAAAATATATTTAAAACCAAATAGACAAAAAAAAATAACAAATTATATCCATATTTTAAAATCATTCAAATACTTTAAATATGAATTTTTGAAATATCAAAAATAATAATTAAAAATATGATACATTTTAAGACCAAAGACTAAAAAATATATTTTAAATTCTTTTAAAAAATAATTAAAGGTATAATATTATAATTATTTTATATATATATTTATTTTTATGATTTTTTTTATAAGAATGTAAAAAATTTTAATGATTACTTTTTGAACGAATATGAATTATATTTGAAGGAGTTGTTCCTTTTTTTTGTATAATATTTTGTGAATTTTCAGTTTTTAAAAATTCAGTTCTTGATGTTGGATTTGGGGGATGAATTGCTAAAGATGGATTATTTCCATTATTATATTTTTTAGTATTAATAATATTATTAACTTTATTAACAGTAGAAAATTTTCTTAATTTTAAAGTATATGCTGTTATATTATTTGGTGTTCTTGGCTTTGCTGAATTTATTATTTTTTGATTATTATTATTTATTTTTGAATTTGCATTTGTATTTGTATTAACATTTGTATTATTTATAGTATATTTTGGATATAATGAATTTAATTGTTTTTGTAATGTTTCATTATTTAAATTTAAATTTTTAGATGTATTTATTTTAAATGTTTTATCCATACTTTTAGAATGAGCTTTTGGATTTAAACATTTTTTTGTTTTAGCAATTGCATTATTTTTATATTTATTTTCTCTATTTCTTATAATTATAATGTCATTATTTAATGGAGTATTTGCCCTTATTCCTTTAGGAGAAAAAATTTTAACTTGATCATTATTTGGATTTTTTACATAATTTGAAACTGAATTAACAACAATATTTGAATTACTATTCTTACAAGAAATTCCAGAAGTATTATGATATGAAACTAAACTACTATTATTATTATTTATTGTCCCATATTTAAATTTACTTTTAATTGAAGAATTTTGATTTGTATTTCTTACATTTCCTTTATTTCTCATTGATGAATTATTTTCTACTCGTTTAACTAAATAACTTATATAATGTGCTGTATCTGATTTATCTTTTGGAATGTCATTTATATTTTTTTTCTTTGTTTCAGTATTATTTGTTATTTCTTTTTGGTTATTTATTATATTTGGCTCTTTTAAAGTATTATTTTCTTTTAATGAATTTGTTTCTTTTAAAGAAGTTGAATTATTATTTATATAACCATCATTTGTATATTGAGAACAAATTGATAGGATTTTAGAAAAAATATCATATGTAAAATTATTAATAAAATAATTATTTCTTAAATTATTATTAAGATTATTTTGAATATTATTTTGATTTGTATTATTTTTATTATTATTTGTAGAAATGATTGTATCAGTGACTGATAAACTTGTTCCAATTGAACTATTTGTTAATATTGAATTATTTAAATTACCATAAGCATCTTGAAATCTTTTATGAAATTCAAAAAAAATTTCATTTTTTAATTCGATTGATTGAATTAATAATTGATTTTGATTCATTAAAAAATCAACTAAATCATCAGAAGGAATTTTAGACCAATTAATAACTTTAAATAAATCAAAAGAATTTTTTTGATAATATACAGATTTATTACTTAACCAATTTAAAATACAAATTAATTTTTCATTTTCTTCTTTATATTTTAAATACTCATTTTTTATTATTAAATTAAGAGCGCTTCTTGGAAGATTCATTACTGAAGGAAGATTATAATAATTATGAAAATTTTGACAAATTTGATTTAAAGTTGTTGAAAAAATATAATCTCTCTTTAAAAAAACTTCTAAATTAAATTTAATTGAAGTTATTCCATTAATTGTTATTTTTTCATTAAAATAATTTGTAAAATCTTCTAATTTAAATATTAAAAATTTTCCATTACTATTTGAAATTATACAATTAAAAATTGTTTTTGATTGATAATTTATTTTTTTTATTTTACATATTGAAAGTATACTTATTATTTTATTTTCATTTGTTTCTTTTTCTGTAAAATTCATTTCTTCATTTTTTGAATTTTTTTTTATTGTATCTCCTAATGAACTAAAATTTTCTTCTTCTTCTTCTTTTAAATTATTTTCATTTTGATTTTCATTTTTTATTAAATGCTGAATTGCTAAATTAAAAATATTTTTATTTTGTTCATAATAAAGTATTAGTCTTATATATAATCCTTCAAAAAATAAATCTTTTTGTTCATAATAATCTAATGATATATTTTCAATATTTACTGTCCAAAGTAAGGTTGGTTCTATTTCTTTTTTTTCTGTGAAAGGATTTTCAAAGTTATTAATTGCTTTTTTTCTTTCTTTCTCTAAATCTAAAAATATATCATTTTCTATATTTGTTTCTTTGTTTTTTATTTGATTATTTTGTACTTTTTCATCTTCATTATCTCCATTCCACATTTTAAATTATTTATTATTAAGTAAAAAAAAAAATTTTATTTTTAAAATTTTTAAATAAAATAACATGTGAAAATATTATAAATGTTAGTTATATTTATATTAATACTTTAACAAAAATTATATTTAATTAATTATATATCGAAAATGTTTTATTTAAAATTTAAAAGTCTTAAAAACTATTTATAAAAATGTTTTTTACTACATTAAAAATTTAAATAAAAAATAAATTTTTATTTTTTTATGACTTATATATTAATAGTTTTCAAATTTTATATTTATATCAGTTTTACAGTTATAAAATATCTATTGTAAAAATATTTTTTAATTGAATTTAAAAATATTGAATGAATACAAATTTTGCAGAATTAAATTTATTTATATATTTTTTGAAAAAAAACTTTTTATATAATATTTTTTTCAATGTTCCACCAATTAAATGTGAGAAGTATTTTATTATTATTTATTTCATTTCTATCAAATTATATTTCAAATCAAACAAATAATAAAAGACATTTAAAAGGTGTTTTGAAAAATAATGAAAAATTAAAAATATGTTTAAAAGCTTCTCAAAATTTATTAAATTTTTTTAATGGTGGAAATTATACAATATATTCATATGAATTTAATGACAATAAAACTTATATAAAAGCATTTATAGATTTTATAGATGGAGAAAAAAATAAAAATAATACATCTTTTAATAAATATATAATGCATATTTCACCTTATATAATTTTAGTTATTTTAGGATTTATTTTTTTTATTTTTTGGTTTTTCCTATTTTTTTTCAAGAATAAAATTAAAAAAAAATTTTTAAAAACTGTTATAATATCATTAAATACAATAATATTTTTTATAATAATAATAATATCATTAATAAGTTTACTCGAAATTTCTGAATTAAAAATTTCACTAAACACTGCAACATGTACAATAATAGAATTTGTAGAAGAAATAATAAATGGTCAATCCGAATCAATTCCAGATAGATTTTTAGGATTATCAAAATCAATAGAAATAATTAATCAAGTTCAAAAAATATCAAATTTAGTAAAAAATCATTCTCAAAATTTTTTTAATAATCAATCATCATTAATTGAATCATATAAAATATTTTTAGGTACAATGATGGAAGAATATAAAAGAATTTATGATATAAATAATAATTCATATACAAATGATGCAATTTTTACTTTTCCTCCTGAAGGAAGTTTAACAATGTTATCTGATAATAATCATACTTTTATTTTTGATTATGTTAAAAATTATGGTCCTTTTGATAAAAATGATACTGAATTAAATTATGTTTATAATTTATTATTAAATGGAGCAAAAGAATCTAATGATACTTTATTTTTATTTATTAGAGATATTTATGTTGTTTCAAGTGATGAAATAAATGAATTGTTAAATTCTACTATTTATGATTTATTTAGTCTTTTTGATTCACTTGAAAGTTTTTATGAAAAAATTATTGATAGATGGTTATTTTATCATGACATTATTGAAAATTTTGGCTTAAGTGGTTTATTTGTTTGTTATTTAATTTTAATTTTGTTATCTTTTATTATTCCTATATTAAAATATATGATAATGTATAAAAATTTCATAAAATATCAAAAATTATTTAGATATATTATATTTATTTCTTTATTTTGTTATAATATAATTATTTTTTTCTCTTTTATAATAGGAGCAATTATTGGTATTTTAGGAAATATTGGAAGTGATTTAATGGATGTTGTTCACTTTACTTTAACTTATGAAAATTTAATATCAGAAAATCCAAAAATAATAAAATCAAGTAAAGGAATAGCATATGCATCAATATGTATTGATGGAGATGGTGATTTGAGAAGTGTATTTAATTTAGATTCAGAATATGCAAATGTATTTGATGAAATGATATTAATAAAAGAAAAATTTAAAAACTTTACTGAAATTCTATTAAATAATTATACAGAATCCAAAATAAATATTTGGAAAACAAATATAACAAATTTGCAAAAAAATTTCATTCTCTCAAATATAACAGACTTAACAATAAATAAATCAATTCAAATAAAAACATTATATGATAACTTTAATAAATATACAATGAGAGGATATTATCAAAATTGTATAGATGATAAATGGGTAACAAAACCAGAATCTGATAATGAATATATATATTATGGAAATATTGAATCAACTCCTTTAATAAATTCAAATAAACCAATTGCTTTATATTTAAATGAATGGAATTCAACATCAAGTTTTTTAAGATATGCGACTTTAGCATTTTCATGTCCAATTAATGGAAAATTATATAAATCAATTGCAAATGCTGCTATTTATTATGTTGATGCATTAAATGCTTTAAATTATGCTAATGATGAATATATTAAAGTTGCTTTTCAATTAGAAAAATTAGTTGAAGATGCTTTTTTTAGTTTAGTTTATAATTTAAGTAATTCTATGTTTTCTGCTATTAATTTAACTAATTATTGGGATTATATTTATTATAATGTTACTGATAATAGAAAAGGTTTGTTTACTTTTATTAATTGTAAATTTGCTAAACCTATTTTACAAGTTGTTTATTCAGAATTTAAAGAAATTTTTGGGAGAAGATTTATTAAAGTTAGTTTTATTATTGAAATTATTGCTTGCTTAGGTTGTTTATGTTTATTTAGTTCTGTTCTTATTTTTAATGTTCATTTTGAATTAAAAGAAATTAAAAAAGATGATAATTTAAAAAGTAGTATTATGAATTTAAGTAATACTCAAGTTCAACCTTCTATTTTTGCTTATGATAAAAATATATTGAATGAATATAAAAAAAGTCAAATTCGTAAAAGTTTTCCTAATAATTCATATAATTCTGGAAATATTTTGATTTTAAAAGATAATATTGATAAAAATAATAACATTATGAAAACATTAAATAATAAGAATTAATTTGTTATTATGTTATTTTGTTAATTTTATTAACATTTAAATAATATTTGATTTTAAATATATAATGTATATTAATTCAAAAATATATTAAACTTATTTTTTAATAAATTAATTTAAAAATAAATAATAATATATTATTAAAATATTTATAAAAAAATAAAAAAAATCATTATAAAAAACATTAAAAAATCTAATAAAAACTAAAGAAAACTTTTTACTAAAAAACATAAACAAAATCAAAAAAAAAAAAACAATCAATATAAAAAAATAAAAAAAATGAATCCATTAAACGCAAATATGAAAATAGAAGGTTTTGACATGTTAGGAAATCCAAAAGGAGACGAGCAAAAAATGTCAACAGGAGTAATGGGAATGAATGTTGACATGAAAGCAAAGGGAATTGACAAAGATGGAAATCCAATAAAAGGACAACAACAAGAAGCCAATATGAATTTTATGGGAATGAATTTTGGAGGAAAATTTTCAGGATTTGATAAAGATGGTAATCCAATTCCAGGAGAAAAACAAAATGCAGATGTTAATTTTATGGGAATGAATTTTAAAATGAATTCAGAAGGATTTGATAAAGATGGTAATCCTATTCCTGGTCAAAAACAAAATGCTAATTTTCAAATGGGAATGCCAAATATTAATGAATTTGGAAATTTTATGGGAAATTTAGATAAAATGCATCAACAAATGGAAAATCAAGATAATAAAGGTGGTAATTTTGGTTTTGGTGGATTTGGTTTTTAAAATTTTATTTTTATTTAATATTTAAAATTTTGATATTATTTTTTTATAATTTATTATTATTTATTATTTTTTATTATTTATTATTTATTATTTATTATTTTTTTACTTTTTTTTTTGTTTTGTCATTTTTTTTTAATTTTACATTTGAACTAAATATACTTCTAATTCATTAACTGTAAAATATTTTTCATCAGTTAATTCACACTTTAATTTTGAATTAAAAGATTTTGGCATATTACAATAAGAAATATTTTTTTTCATAAATAAATTTCTAATACATAAATCACCACCATAACCAAAAGAAATACCATTTTTCCATCCAAAAGTACAATAATTTTTTTGATCTTTTTTAATGAAATATCTCTTTTTTTTATCTAAAGAAAATAAAAAAGTATTTTCATGACCATAATATTCATTATCACTATTCCAACTAATTGGATTAAAACCTCCAAATTTTTTACCATTTGTTGATTTAATTAAAAGTAAAGTTGGTCCTTTATTATCAATATAATCATGAAAAGTTTCCATTATGTCTCCATCTTCTGATGCTCTATATAAAATTTGATATTTTATTTTTAATACTGGATTTATCCAATTTGATATTAAATTTTCTTCTTCTTTTGTTATTATTTGTGATTCGTTGGGATATGTTATTTTTCTTTCTTTTATTTCTTTTTTTATTCTACTTTTTCTTATTTTTAAATCTGATTTTGTTTTTATGTTTAATTTTCTTTTTATTTTTTCTATTTCTTTTTCCATTTCTTTTAATTTTTCTGTGTAAATGTAATTTACATTTTGGATTTCTTTTTTTATTTCTTTGTTTTGGTTTTTTATTTTTGTGGCTAGGTTATATAAGATTGTTATATTTTTGTTTGGATTCATTAAAGATTTATTTGGGATTATTATTGAAAATTCTGCCATTATATTGTTAAAGTTTAAAAAGAGAAAAGAATTTTTTAATACTCCTTTAAAATAATTGTTGGTAAAAATATCAATAAGTTTGTTATATATTTCTAAATTATTATCAAACATTTTAAAAAATTTATTTAATCTTTGAAATTGATATATATTATATGATATTTCATATATTATATTTGAATTTGAATTATCTTCTTGTATATTAAAAGTTATATCTTTTATATTATATGTCATTTTGATATTAAATTGAATTTCATTAATATTTATTGATGAATTAAAAGTTTTTATTTCATTTTCTGATATATTATCATCAATTATATTTAATATTATATTTTCCATATCAAATTTTAATAATTTATATAATCAATTATTTTTTAATTTTGAATTAAAATAATTAATTATTAATTTTGAAAAACTAATACACCAAAAAGTACTAATAATATATTTTAATCACTCTCTTCTAAAAGTTTTATTTTGTCTTTTAATTCTTGTATTTTTTTTGAATAATCTTTTTCCATTTTTTGAATTTTCTCTTTTAATTCATCATTTTCATCTTTTACTGCCTTTGCAAATATAAATAAATTTTGAATGTATTCAATAAATTCTTTTTTCTTTTTTAAAGGAATTTCAATTACAAATTCTATTATAACATTTTTCATACTTATAATAAATTCATATTCTTTAATATCATAATTAAATAAATTATTTTTGAAAAATTCAGACATTTTTTCATATATTTCTATATTATTATCAAAAGTTTTAAAATAATCACTTATATTTTCAAAATCTTTTTTATTAAAAGATTTTTCATATATTTTAGGATTATCATTTTTTTTTTCTTCAATTAAAATTGAAATAATTTGAAGATGATAACTTAAATTAACATTAAATTCTTTTCCATTTATATTAATTGGATAATCATCTTTTGAATCATAATCAAAATTATATTTTATTTTTTCTATTTTTTTTTTATTTTTCTCTCTTTCTTTATTAAGATAAATAAAATCTGGATTAGGAGTATCAAAATCTTGATTAGGAATCTCAAAATCTTTATTTGGAATATCAGAATTAATGTTATTATTATTAACATTATCATTTATATTTAAATTTATTGATTCTGACAAATTAATAAAGAAATTTTCTTTCTTTTCATTAATAAAATTATCATATAATATTTTAGAAACATTAATAAAAATTTCTGAAACTTTTTCATAATTTTTTGCTGAACATTCAGAAAATAAAATACAATTATTTTCCTTTGCAAAATTTAATCCTTCTTGAATTGTAACTTTTCTATCATTTAAATCATTTTTATTTCCTATTATAGCATATTCTACTTGATCATTTATAATTTTTATTTCATCTAACCAATTTTTAATATTATCAAATGAATGAATATTATCAATTGAATAAACTAATATAATTAAAGATGCATCTTTAGAGAAATCTAAAATTAAATTTTTATAAATTGAATTGCCAGAAGTATCATATATTTGAAGATCAATAATTTTATTATTTAATTTAATATCATAAGTATATATATTAAATTCATATGTTTCTTTATAGGATTCATTAAATTCATTACTTATTCCTTGTGTGATAATATTTGTTTTTCCTACTGAAGAATCACCTATTAAAAGAACATTAAATGAAATATCATATGTATTTTGTTTTTCTAATAAAATTTCATGTTTAAAATTTTCCTTTAAATAATATAAATTTGATTCTTCTAATGCTTTACTCATTTCTAAGTCCATTTCAAAATTATATTAATAATTAGTAATAATTTTTTTTATTTCGAATTTTAAAAATTATCTTTAAAATAATTCATTTATTTTCAAGATAAATGCCAAAATCAAAAAAACAAAAATCTAAAATTGAAAATAAAGAATATTTAAATAAAAAAAAATCTCGTGAAGAAGAAAGTAAAATAAATAATATTGA
>JAEEGK010015657.1_pt1 | contig 16771 bp, 13 predicted proteins | sample 8958771 | NCBI WGS metagenome assembly JAEEGK01 (sample SAMN16246547, study PRJNA631951) | gut metagenome | biome: gut microbiome; feature: rumen; material: SC-attached | host: Bos | place: Iran: Karaj | collected 2018-10 | reverse complement strand
GGTAGCGCGCCTCTTCGCCGATGCTGGTGCCGTAGAGTTCCGCCAGGGACGGATCCCACGAAGCGGCCAGGGCTGTCAGCGCGGGGAAAGCCGTGCAGGAGTCGGACGTCCAGCCGGCCTGGTCCCATTCGTCCCACAGAACTTCCGCGCGTATGCCGTGCGGGCCGTCGGTACACCAGACTTCCGGAATGCCCAGGCGCGGAACGCCGGCGCTCGAAAATTTGGACTGCGCGTGCGTGAGGGCGACTTTTTCTTCGACCGTCATCTGGGCGAGGACGGCCTCCACACGCTCCTCCAGCGTGGGGGCTTTCGCTTGTTCTTTCTGTCCGCAGGAGGACAGAAAGAGGGCTGTGGCGAGGGCTATCGCCAGGGACTTCGCGTACTTCATAAATCTATGATACTAGGGGATTTGAACCGTAATACTTGAAGGAAAGATATAGGATAGGTCACCGCGCTTTTTCAGCGTGCTGCGCATCATTTCGGGCGAGCGTTCGACAGTCCCTTCGAAGAGGACCTGGTCGCCGCAGGTCACCGTCAGCGGCTTGTCGAGATTGAACATCGCGTCGTTGAGCCAGAGGGTCAGGCTGGAATAGTCGCAGTCCAGGATTTCGACGGTATTGCCGCTCCGCTGCGCGCGCACCACTTTGCCTTTGGCGATTTCGCCGGCAGGAGCGCCCAGCCAGTAGAAATTCTCCTTGGGCTCGTCGCCCTGGCACCAGACCACGCGGTCGGGCGTGGTGTTGCGGCGGAAGCGGGCCATCCACGGCACGGCGGCGGCGTCATCCAGATACATCCAGTGCTCGCGGCCTTCCACGATGTGGCCTTCGTGCACATAGCCTTCGGGGTCTTCGGCCTGCAGGGCATCCATCTCCTCGATGCGTTTGGCGCATTCCTCATTGCGGTTGTACGCTGCGTCGAGCGCGCCGCACCAGATCATGAACGGCAGATTGCGCAGGCTCAGCAGCGACACGTCGCCGGGGTGGCCGGCCATCATCGAGGCCGCCGCCCAATGGTCCGCCATGCGCGGTGCCAGGCGCCACACGCCGTCGCCGCCGGCGGAATAGCCCATCAGGTACACCTTGTCGGGATTCACGTCGAGGCACGCGACCGCCATCCGGATGATTTCCTCATAGAAAGCGTCCGATTCGGGGCGGAAATGCAGGTCCCAGGTATTGGTAATGGCGCGGGGGCACAGATACACGCCTTCCGCGGGTTGATAGAGCGTCAGCTGGTTTTCCCACTGCTGGTCGTTCATGCTGGCAGGGCCTCCCCCGCCTCCGTGGAGCGAGATATAGAGCGAGCGGCCGTCGGCCGGCTTGTTGCCGAAGATCTTCCAGTCCAGGCGCATGGTATATTGCCCGCGCTTGATGACTTTGGCTTCCAGGGCTGGGGTTTCTGCGGTTTTGACGGAATCGCGCCAGGCATTTTCGAGGAAAGCAGCGTATTCGCGGCACTCCGCTTTGGTCAGGGCACTTTTGTTCGCCAGGGGCGATTCATCCTGACCGGAAGCAGGGACCCGGTTGCAGGCGAACAGGGTAAGAATCAGGGAAAGAATCAACAGTCTTTTCATCCGATGCAAGGGATTAGGCCTGATGCGCGGGGCGGAGCAGGTCGAGGACGACTTTCACGGGGTTGAAGGTTTCGAGGGGCACTTCCACAAAGAGCGTGTTCCAGTCGCTCATCGCGCCGTTCCAGAGGCCGGGCATCTCGAGGGCCTTGAGTTCGCGGCCCTGGTAACTCTTGGAGCTCATGAAGCCCGCTTCGGGATCGACGTACTTCAGCAGGTCGAAGTGGTTGCCCCGGCAATCGCGCAGGATGCACACCAGGTCCACGGGATTGAAGTGCGTGGCCTTCGCCATCGCGCCGGCCGCGGCGGGATCCGCCTTGTTGATCTGGACGCTCTCGAGAATCTGGAGCGAGGTGCTGCCGTCTTTGCCTTCCACGATATACGGGCCGCCGCCCGGCTCGCCTTCGTTGCGGACCATGCCGCAGACGCGGATGGGCCGGTTGAGCTTGGCGCGGATCTGCGCCACGCGCGCTTCGAGGCTGTCTGCGTGCGGCAGCTTGACGCAGAGGACGCAGTCGAGGAAATCTTCGATATCGTCGCAGAGCGCTTCGCTGGGCGACGCGTTGATCTGGCGGATATAGCGGAAGATGATGTCACGGAGCCGCAGGGCTTCGCCCATCAGCACGCGTTTGTAGAGCGACGTGACGGGCAGGAGCTTCTCGTGGGCCACGTTGTCGATGTTCTTGATAGACACCAGTTCCGCATCCACTTTGTTCAGGTTGTGGATCAGGGCGCCGTGGCCGGCGGGACGGAAGAGCAGCGAGCCGTCGTCCAGGCGGAAGGGCTGGTTGTCGGGATCTACGGCGATGGTGTCGGTAGCCTTGTCCTGATACGTGAAGGTGATGTCGTATTTTACGCCATATTTCTTTTCATAGACCGGTTTCACTTCGGCGAGGGCCTGTTCGAACAGTTCCCGATGCTCGGGCGAGATGGTCACGACCAGCGAGCAGATGTCCTCGTAGTCGCGCATATACTCCTGGGCTTCGACCAGGTGCTCGGCGATGGCCGTGCGGACTTCGTCGGCGTAGCGGTGGAATTTCAGCACGCCCTTAGGCTTGGCGCCGTAGGCCAGGCCGTCTTCCTTGAGAAGTTTGCGGAGCACGTCCTTGCGGTAGGCCGCACTGTCTTCGGGCTGGCCGAAAAGCTCCGGCGTATAGAAGGCGAAATCCTGGATGCGGGCGGCCAGTTTGGCGCCGGGCGCATCGGCGGGCAGGTCTTCCCCGGCTTCCAGTTTCTCCAGGCCTGAGAACATATCCTTGAACATACGGGAAGCGGCGCCGGAGGCGGGCACGAATTTGCACTTGCCTTCCACGCTGGCGCGTTCATAATAGTCGGCAGCTTCCTGGACATCTTCTTCCGAAAGGACGCGGATACCGCGCTCCGGCGTGGCCGGCGCCACGATTTTCATCCACGGAAAACCGTTCTTGAAATGTTCGATCTGCTGTTCGATTTGCTGGAGATCGGCGCCCCGCGCTTCGATCTGTCGGATATCTTGCTGGGTAAACATAATGGAAACAAAATGATATAATTACAAATATAACTTTTTTTCAGTAAATTTGGACATATAACCGATTAGCTCCCATTCCAACTATGTTAGAAAAAATAGATACCCTCGGAGCCTGTCTGCTGATCGCAGTGATGGCCGGCACCTTCCTGTATTTTGTCATCGCCCACCAACTTGGTTTCAGCTATGCCAAGAAACTCTTCGGCACCCGCCGGATCAAAGAGCAAAGTCAGGAGATTCCGCTGGAGGGCAACTTGTTTGCAGCCTGCTATGTCCGGACAAACCAGCCCCGTATCTTCGACCAGCACATCCATCACGAGTTTCCGGCCGCTTTTCTGTACCGCTGGTACAGTGAAGGAAAAGTGAAACTCGTGCAGCTGAAGCCCGCGCTGGAAACCGTCAACTATCTCTCCATCCAAAAAGACGCCGTCATCCGGGATCCGGAAGAAAACAGCTTGTACCAGAAATTCTGCGATGCCGCCGGAGAAGACGGGCTGCTGGATGTCGATGAAGTGTATGACTGGAGTTACAGACGTCCTGGAGACCTCTATGGCTATAAACCCGAAGACATTGGAAAGAAGTGGTTCGAAGACCGCGGATGGATCGAGTCCGGCGATCAGGAAGGCAAGCTGACGAGTCTGGGCGTCCGGATACGCCCGCTCACGCCGGCCGGTGCGGCGAAAGCCCGCGGCCTGGTTGAATTGCAAAACTTCCTGCAGGCCCAGGCGGAAGGCAAACCCAGTGACCCGGTCGATACCACCCGGATCGACGATTTGCTGTGCTATGGCCAGCTCTTCGGTATTTCCGACAAACTGGCTGAAAAATGGAGCGCGTACCTGACCGAAGAAAATAACATCGTCGTCAAGCTTTGCCGTGAACTGGGCCAGGCTTTCTTCGACGGAAACAACGAGGCTACCGATTAAGCGGATACAAAAGAAAAGCACCTACATTTCTGTAAGTGCCTGATTCTAAGAAGCTCCTCAAGTAGGACTTGAACCTACGACCCCCTGATTAACAGTCAGGTGCTCTGACCAACTGAGCTATTGAGGAATGTTTCCCGTTGGTTTGGGACTGCAAATGTAGGATAATTTTTGGCGCGCACAAAATTTTTTTATCAAAAATTGCGTTTGCGAAAAAATATTGAGGAAGTTTAGAAAATATTACTACCTTTGCAGTCCCTAAAGGTTCGCCCAGATGGCGGAATCGGTAGACGCGCTAGTTTCAGGGACTAGTAAACGCAAGTTTGTGCAGGTTCGAGTCCTGTTCTGGGCACAAAAAAAGCCAGCTGCTTAAGCAGTTGGCTTTTTTCGTATCCGATGGGGCTACAGGTCGTCGATGGGGTTCTTTCCGGAGGTGGAAGAAGTGGTAACCGAAGGGTTGTTGGCGTACGTCAGGATCACGTGCCAGGAAGAGCGGTCCCTCACATCGGCATCCAGGGAGATCGTTCCGTCGGGAAGCTCATATACGGCAAGATTGCTATTGGTCGCAGTCTTCGGTTCCTTGCCATATTTCCGGGTCAGGGAAGCCTGAAGGGAATCATAAGACTTCTCCAGCTCGTCCCAATCCGAAATGACCGGGAAGTCTACGCGCACCGCCTCGACCGGATTACTCCCGGAAGGGGTAATCCTGCATCCGCTATACCCGGCAAAATCACCGGTATAAGTACCGTCCCCGTTATTTCTGAATCCGGCTTTGACCAGTTCCCGTCCGAATGACGAAAGAGAGCCGGTCATAGGGATTCCCTTGAAAGAAAGCGGAGTTGACGAAGATGTCGTGGTGGCAGTAGTGGTCTTGTTCGTGGGAATTTTGGCAGTCGTCGTCTGATCTTTGTCGACACCGATGCCAAGCTCCCGCTCCAGTTCGCGGATCTCGTCGCTCGAAGCCGTTTTGTTTTCGTTCTTTTGGACAGTCTTTTCACTGGTCTTTTCTTTCTGGCCGAACCAGCCGCCCGTTTCATCGGCGGTTTCTCCGCCCGTTCTCCCCGGAAGGGAAATTACGCTTCCGAATTTATCGGAACAAAACTTCACGGCCAGAAAAACAACTGCCAATACCAAAACAATCCTGATGATTTTTTTCATTTTCGATGCATCTAAAAATAATACGTAAAACCGATTCCCACATCCCCCTGATAGGGCTTATAGAATATACGGAAGTCAGCGTGCCGGCCTGCCAGGCCGGCCTGGGCTTTCATACAGCCGAGATACGTTCCTATGAAATCGAATTCATAGCCACCGCCGAGATAGGCGGAAACCTGTCTTCCTTTCAGAAGATTCACATTCAGGAGAATGGGAACCTGGAAACCCGACAGGCGCGTCCCGTATATATATCTGACGCCGCCCACGAGATTGACCCACTGGTCGTATCCGCCCAGACGGGTGCGTACCCCCAGGCCGAAACTGGGAGAAACCCCGCTCCCCGATCCGATGAAACAGTCCATGCTGGCATCGACACCCACATGGAAAAACTTGTCGTCCTGCCCCAGGAGGGAAAGCGGAATAAGGAAGGCGGCGAATAAAACGAAAAGCCTTTTCATCTATTCCTCATTTTCTGTCCCCAAATCCTTGAGAAAGTTGCCGATACTTTCAAAGAATGAGGGAATCTGCTCGAGAAGGTCATTGACCACGTCCATAGCAGATTTGACACCTGACTTGGCTACCAGGCCGGCATATTTGGCGATTGCGGAATTAATCTGCTTTCGCTGGTCGGCATTGTAAGCATTCCGGTTTTCGGTGTATTCATCTACCAGTTTGGAGAATTGCGAATTAGCTTTGTCCCAGTCGCTCTGCGAGAATTTGTCGCAATGCTTTTCGACATAATTCACGAGCCGGTCGAAGCGGGCAGGCAGGTTTTCCTTGCAGGAAGTCATCATCAAGGCGGCCATGGCCGTCATCAACAAAAGAACAACGATCCGTTTCATTTCTAAAGTTTTGATTGATCTGAAAATCAAAGATACGCAAAAAACAATCCATTTCCTACTCCCAGCAGTCCAAATCCAGCCCGGGCAGGGCATCCCGATGGAAGACCGGATCCTTGCCCGCTTTCTTCTGGGCGCGGTAGTCGTCGAGCAGCCGGAAAGCATATTTGCTCAATCGCATAATCGCATAGAGGTTACACGCCGTGAGCAAGGCCATGCACACGTCGCCCAGGCTCCATACCAGGTCGAGGCTGGCCAGAGCGCCGAACACGACCACCACGCCGCCCGACAAGAGCCGGTACAAACCCATTACCCATCTCTTTTTTGTAAGGAAACGGATATTGGCTTCTCCGTAATAATAGTTGCCGATGATGCTCGAGTAGGCGAACAGCAAAATGGCCGCCGCCACGAAAATGGTTCCGAAACGGCCGACCTCGGCCTGGAGCGCTGCCTGCGTCAAGGCGATGCCGTTAAGACCGCCCTGCGTATCCACGCCGCTGAACAGGATGATGAACGCCGTACAGCTGCAGACCACCAGTGTGTCGGTGAACACGCCGAGCGCTTGGATCAGGCCCTGTTTTACGGGATGGCTCGTGCTTGCGGTCGCCGCTACGTTCGGGGCCGAACCCTCGCCTGCCTCATTCGAGAAGAGACCACGCTTGATACCGTTCATCAGTGTAGCAGCAATACCGCCCCCTGCAATCTGACGAATGCCGAACGCGTCCTGGAAAATGAGCTTGAACACCTGCGGAATCAAATCGAGATGACGGCAGATCACGAACAACGCCAGCACCAGATAGCCCAGGGCCATTATGGGAACGATGACACTGCTGACCTTGGCGATGCGGTGGATGCCGCCGAAAATGACAACCAGCGAGAGCGCGGCAAGCACAAGGCCCACTACCCACGGATCAAAGCCGAAAGCAACGTTCAGCGCATTGCAGATGGTGTTGCTTTGGATCGAATTGTACGACAGACCGAAAGTCACCGAAATCAGTATGGCGAACAGGGCGGCCAGCCAGGGTTGTTTCAGGCCTTTGAGGATATAATAAGCCGGTCCGCCGATGAACGAGTGCTTTCCACGCTGCTTGAATAGCTGAGCCAGGGTAGATTCGACGAAAGCCGAAGCCGAGCCCAACAGGGCGATGATCCACATCCAGAACACGGCTCCCGGGCCTCCGACGGCGATGGCAGTGGCAACACCCGCCAGGTTGCCCGTCCCCACCCGCGTGGCGACCGACACGGCGAAAGCCTGGAACGAAGACACGTGTTTCTGTCCGTCGTGCCGGCCGGTGGAATCGCCCAGCAGCCGGAACATCTCGCCGATCATCCGGAACTGCACACCGCGGGAACGGAACGTGAAATACAGCGCACACCCGATCAGCACGGCAATCAGGATGTAGGTCCACAGAAAATCATTGGTAGCCGTCACCACGCGGTTGAGCCACCCGTCGGCAGCCAGCAGAGCCGGCCATCTTTCATTCTCCATACAGATACCTGTGCTGTTCCGGGGTGAGCGAGTCGATGGCGCAGCCCCAGTAGGCGAGTTTACGGCGGGCGACTTCCTCATCAATCTCGCGGGGCACGTCGTGCGTCATCGCGCCCATCGTGCGCGGGAGATCACGATGCCTGACCAGATAGCGCGCGCTGAGGGCCTGGATGGCGAACGACATATCCATGATTTCGGCCGGATGGCCGTCGCCGGCCGCCAGGTTTACCAGGCGCCCTTCGGCGATGACATAGATTTTATTGCCGTTTTCCAAACGGTAACCCATAATGTTGTGACGGGCCGGTGCGGTTTCGACCGCCATCGCACACAGTCCCGCCACATCGACTTCCACGTCGAAGTGGCCGGCATTGCAAAGGATGGCACCGTCTTTCATCTGCAGGAAATGCTCCGGTGTGATGACCCCGGCGCAGCCCGTGACAGTGATGAACAGATCTCCCACGCGGGCGGCCTCCGCCATCGGCATCACCGAAAAACCGTCCATCACGGCTTCCATCGCCTTGACCGGATCGACTTCCGTCACAACGACCTTGGCGCCAAGGCCTTTGGCACGCATCGCCACGCCTTTGCCGCACCAGCCGTAACCGGCCACCACGACGGTCTTGCCTGCCACGATGAGATTGGTGGTACGGTTGATGCCGTCCCACACACTCTGGCCGGTACCGTACCGATTGTCGAACAGATGTTTGCAGTCGGCGTTGTTGACCAGCATCATCGGGAAGGTCAGCTGACGGGCACGGTTCATCGCCAGCAGGCGGAGGATGCCGGTGGTCGTCTCCTCACAGCCGCCGATCACACCTGGCAACAGATGCCGGTATTCACTGTGCATCAGCGAAACGAGGTCGCCACCGTCATCGATGATTATGTTCGGACCGATCTCAAGAACCCTACGGATATGGGATTCGTATTCCTGGGGCGTAGCCCCGTACCAGGCGAAAACATTGAGCCCATCGTGGACAAGGGCAGCCGCCACATCGTCCTGCGTGGAAAGCGGATTGCTGCCGGTGACATACATCTCGGCCCCGCCCGCGGCGAGCACCTTGCACAGATAAGCTGTCTTGGCCTCCAGATGGACGGAAAGCGCAACCTTCAGCCCCGCGAAAGGGCGTTCTGAGCGAAACTCGGCCTCCAGGCCGCTGAGCAACGGCATATGATGCCGCACCCAATCGATCTTGAGCGCGCCATCGGGCCACAGCTCAGGATTCCGGATCTCACTGGCCATATCCTGCGGTTACAGCGAATTATACGCGATCGAGAAGGTGTCGCCCTGGGAAGGATCACCCGTGGCGATACCCTTCTTGAGCCACTTCGAACGCTGGGCAGAGGTGCCGTGGTTGAAGGAGTCAGGAACGGAGTAACCGTATGCCTGTTTCTGCAGATAATCGTCGCCGATCTTTGATGCGACGGCCAGGCCCTCGTCGATGTCGCCCGGCTCAAGGGAACCGTACATCGCGTTGTCGTGATGTGCCCAGACGCCGGCATAGAAGTCGGCCTGCAGTTCGAGACGTACGCTGATCTGGTTGTATTCCTTGCTGTTGGCCTTATAACGCGACATCTGCTGGTGGGCTTTGCCCAGGGTACCCAGCAGGTTCTGCACGTGGTGTCCCACCTCGTGGGCGATGACATAGGCGTATGCGAAGTCACCGTCGGCGCCGATCTGTTTCTTCATCGAAGTGAAGAACGACAGGTCAAGATACACGCACTGGTCAGCACTGCAGTAGAACGGGCCGGACTGCGCTGTGGCGCCGCCGCATCCCGACTGCACGGCTCCCGAGAAGAGCACAAGTTTCGGCGGCGTATACGTCAGACCGTTCGCCTTGAAGATTTTGGTCCAGACATCCTCCGTACCCGCGAGAATCTGTTTGGCGAACGTTGCCAGTTCCTCTTCTTCCGCCGTCGGGGTATAATCACCGGCAGTCTGCGTGCCGGAGCCGAGCACCGAACCCGCTTCCTGAAGCACGGAGCCGGGATCGCCGCCCAGCAGCCAGGTGAGAAGTCCTACAATGATGAGGCCGCCGATACCCAGGCCGCCGATGGTGCCGGCCGTAGATCTGCCCCTGCGGTCGTCCACATTTGTGCTTTCGCGTCTTCCTTCGAGTTTCATAGTCAAAAATATGGTTTGTCGAACTACAAAGTTAACAAGATTCTTCGTAAATTTGTCAAATCAAGCCATCAGAATATGAAACGGTTTTTCACTTTTTTCCTTCTGTTCACTCTGGCCGCCGGCGGAGTGCAGGCTAAGGTATATACACTCTCCTCACCCAACGGCCGGACATCCGTCGAAATCAACGTTCAGGAACGGATTTCCTGGAGTGTCAGACACGACGGACAGCGAATCCTCGCGCCTTCCGTGATCTCCATGAGCGTGAATGGAAAAGACATAGCCTACGATGTTACGGTCCGGTCTTCCAAAATCGAGAAAGTCAGGAATACCGTTTCAGCGCCATTCTGGCGGCAGGCGTTTATCGAAGAAAGTTATAATCAGCTCCGGCTCCTGCTGACCAACGACTGGCTCCTGATTTTCCGGGCATACGACGGAGAAGGTGTCGCCTATCGTTTTGTCTCCACATCGGTCCGGGCAGACGACCGCGTGACGGACGAACGCGCTGAATTCAATTTCTATGGTGACCATACTGCTTATGTCCCTTATAGCAGCGGCGGCAAGGAGAATCCTTTCCGCACCTCGTTTGAAAGCAAGTACACCGTAGCCCCGCTCAGCGAGTTCCGCAGCGATGAGATTGCATTTTCCCCGCTGTTGGTATGCCTGGACAACGGCATCCGCGTTGAGATTACCGATGCTGACATCGAAGCCTATCCCGGCATGTTCCTGGAAAAGGGCGACAGGGACTTCTCGCTCAAGGGCGTCTTCGCCCCCGTACCTTTTTCCGTCAGGGAAACACCGACCCGGGGACAGGTCGTCGTGGATTCCTATACCGAAGACCTGGCCATCATCCGAGAAAGCGCTTCCAGGAAAGAACCCCGGGTCTTCCCCTGGCGCGTACTGGCTATCGCCAGCAAAGACACCAGCCTGCCCGTCAACAACCTGGTCTACCTGCTGGCATCGCCCAACCGGATAGGCGACGTGTCGTGGATCAAGCCGGGAAAGATTGCCTGGGACTGGTGGAATGCCTGGAATATCACCGGCGTGGATTTCCCCGCCGGCATCAATACGCAAACCTATAAATACTACATCGACTTCGCCGCCGCCAACGGCATCGAGTACGTCGTACTCGACGAAGGATGGTCCGATCCCCTCGACATCCTGCGCATCAAGCCGGCCATCGACCTGAAGGAACTCATCCGTTACGCGGATTCAAAGAACGTGGGCCTGGTGCTCTGGGCCGTGAGCTACGTACTCGAAAAGGATTTGGAAAAAGCGTGCAGGAACTACTCGAAGATGGGTATCAAGGGATTCAAGGTCGATTTCATGGACCGCGACGATCAGACCATCCCTGAGCAGCTCTACCGCATTGCCGAAGCGGCCGCAAGGCATCACCTGCTGCTCGATTATCACGGCATGTACAAACCGGCCGGTATGAACCGCACCTGGCCCAACGTGCTCAATTTCGAGGGAGTCTGGGGCATGGAGCAGTTGAAATGGTCGAAAGACGATATCGTGGAATACGACGTCACCTTCCCGTTCATCCGTATGCTCTCCGGTCCGGTCGACTATACCCAGGGGGCGATGCGGAACGCGCTGCAAAGTGAATTCACGCCCAACTACAGCAATCCTTCCAGCCAGGGAACCCGCGCCCGGCAAGTAGCCGAATATATCGTCTTCGACTCCCCGTTCGTGATGCTCTGTGACAATCCGACCGCCTATATGAAAGAGCAGGAAACCACCGACTTCATCACGGCCATTCCCACCGTCTGGGACGAGACCCGCATCCTGCAGGGCGAAATCGGCAAGTTCCTGGTTACGGCCCGGCGCAGCGGCTCGACCTGGTATGTCGGCGGCCTGACCAACTGGGACGCCCGCGACATTATGCTCGACTTGAGCTCGCTGGTCAAAGGCACGCACGCCGCCACGTTGTTCCGTGACGGCGTGAATGCAACCCGCAATGCGACCGACTACAAGATCGAATCTCTCAGCCTTCCGACGCACAAGCCGTACAACGTCCACCTGGCGCCCGGAGGCGGATTCGTCCTGATTATCGAGTAATCTCCTTATTGAGCGCGTCGACCGGGGCGATAAACTTCGCCAGTTCCTCTTCGGTAAGCTGGTAGTTCTGCATCTCGCCCGAGAAATACTGGTCATACGCGGCCATATCCACGAATCCGTGACCGGAAAGGTTGAAGAGAATGGTCTTCTCTTCTCCGGTCTCCTTGCATTTGAGCGCCTCCTGAATGGTAGCGGCAATGGCGTGGCAGGATTCCGGAGCCGGGATGATACCTTCCGTGCGGGCAAAGAGCACGCCGGCGTTGAACGAATCGAGTTGGTCGATGTCCACCGCTTCCATAAACCCGTCTTTCATCAGCTGTGACATGATCACACCGGCACCGTGGTAGCGCAGGCCACCCGCATGGATGCTGGCCGGCTTGAAACCGTGGCCGATGGTGTACATCGGGAGAAGCGGAGTAAGGCCGGCCTCATCGCCGAAGTCATATTCGAACTTGCCGCGCGTGAGCTTCGGGCAGGATGCGGGTTCTGCCGCGACGAAGCGCGTCTTGCGGCCTTCCTGGATGTTGTGGCGCATAAACGGATAGGCGATACCGCTGAAATTCGAGCCGCCGCCGAAGCAGGCTATCACGATGTCGGGATATTCGCCCGCCAACGCCATCTGCTTCTCGGCTTCCAGGCCGATGATCGACTGGTGGAGGCACACGTGGTTAAGCACCGAGCCGAGGGTATATTTACAATTCGGAGTGGTGACGGCCAGTTCGATGGCTTCCGAGATGGCGCAGCCCAGGGAACCCCGGTCATTGGGGTTGATGGTCAGGATGTCCTTGCCGGCCCGGGTCGACATCGACGGCGAAGGCGTAATGGCCGCGCCGAATGTCTGCATGATACTGCGGCGGTACGGCTTCTGTTCGTAGCTCAGTTTGACCATATAGACGGCCAGTTCCAAACCGAACTTCTTGGCGGCATACGAAAGGGCACCGCCCCACTGGCCGGCTCCGGTCTCGGTGGTGATATTGGTCACGCCCTGCTCTTTGGCGTAATAGGCCTGTGCCAGGGCAGAGTTGAGTTTGTGGCTGCCGGCCGGGCTCACGCTCTCGTTCTTGAAATAAATGTGCGCAGGCGTACCGAGCGCCTTCTCCAGGTCATAGGCGCGCACGAGCGGCGTGCAGCGGTACATGGCGTACTGCTCGCGGACCGGCTCCGGAATGGGAATCCATTCGTCGGTCTGGTTGAGTTCCTGACGGGCGCATTCCTCACAGAAAATCGGATACAAGTCTTCCGCGCGAAGCGGTTGGTGCGTAGCCGGGTTGAGAATGGGCAGCGGCTTGTTGGGCATCACGGCCTGCATATTGAAGAAGTGGGTCGGAATCTCGCTCTCCGGGAGCAGGAATTTTTTCTGTTTCATGGCGTTTGTGTTTTAATTTGTTAATTATTGTTTTGTTTGTTTCAGCATGTTGGGTCCGGTCACGAAAAAAGGCCTGTCGCAAGTTCGACAGACCTTTTTATATGATGAATACAAATGGCTGGTTACCTTGCGACTAATCGAGTTGCAAGCGCCACCACCAATTGTTGTTCATACGTTTCATTTCGTTCCTTTCGGCGTTCTGGTTTCAAAGTTAGAAAAAAGATTCCTTCATTGTATCGAAAAACCGTATCTTTGCGTATAAGTCCGATTAATTTCCGTATATGTTCGCAGAATTGCTTTTCGGGAGCGGCACGGCCCATATCATTTTCATTCTGGCGGCCACCATCGCCCTGGGCACCTTGCTGGGCAAGGTCAAAATCGGCGGAATCACGCTCGGCGTCACGTGGATCCTTTTCGTCGGCATCGCCTTCGGGCATTTCAAAATGGGCATCGACCCGAAAGTGCTCGGCTTTGTCAAAGAATTCGGCCTGATCCTGTTCATCTACTCGGTCGGTATGCAGGTCGGCCCGGGCTTTTTCTCATCGCTCAAACAGAACGGGCTGAAACTCAACGCCATATCTTTAGGTGTCCTTCTCATTGGCATCCTGGTCACCTGCCTGCTGGCCGTGGCAAGCGGCACCAGCCTGATTACGATGACCGGCGTGATGTCGGGTGCCGTGACCAATACGCCGGCCCTCGGTTCAGCCCAGCAGACCTATCTCGATACGGTAGGGGTCAATGAACCGTCCATCGCCCTGGGCTACGCCGTAGCCTATCCGCTCGGCGTCATCGGTTTGATCGCCGCACTGATTCTGCTGCGGAAAGTGTTCCATGTCGATCCGGAGAAAGAAGACGCACGTCTCCACGAAGAGCACATCATCGAAACCCACGAGCCCGACCGCATCACCGTGGTGATTACCAATCCCCAGCTCAACGGTAAGAGAGTCTGGGAACTGGCGCGGCTGCTGAATCGTCCGTTCGTTATCTCCCGGGTGCTCAAAGAAGGCGCTGAACCGGTCCTGGCCGATGCGCAGACCGTTATAGGCCTGAACGACAAGGTGTTTTTCGTTTCCGATCCGCGCGATACCGAAGCCGTCGTAGCCTTTCTCGGCCGGCAGATCGAAATGCCGCAGGAAGTCTGGGACGAGAAGAGCCGGAACTCAGAACTGATGTCCCGCCGTATCCTGGTCACGCGAAGCAGCATCAACGGAAAGCAGCTCGGATCCCTTCAGCTCCGCAATCACTTCAAGGTCAATGTTACCCGGATCAACCGTTCGGGCATCGACCTGATCGCCTCCCCGTCACTGGAACTCCTTCTGGGCGACCGTGTCACGGTAGTCGGATCCGAAAGCGCCATCCAGGAGGTGGCCGGACTGCTGGGCAATTCGCAGAAACAGCTCCGCGAACCCAATATCATCCCGATGTTCATCGGAATCCTGATCGGTGTTGTGGTCGGGATGATTCCATTCCACATCAGCGGCATTCCGCTCCCCGTGAAACTCGGCCTGGCGGGCGGCCCGCTCATCGTGGCCATCCTGCTGAGCCGATTCGGCGCCCGCTTCCACCTTGTCACCTACACGACCATCAGCGCCAGCCTGATGCTGCGCGAGATCGGTATCTCGCTCTTCCTGGCGGCAGTCGGCCTGTCGGCCGGACCGGAATTCGTCAGCACGCTGGCCGGAGGCGGTTACGTCTGGGTAGGCTACGGCTTCCTGATTACGGTCATTCCCATCCTGGTGATGGGTATTCTGGGACGGACGGTATTCAAGCTCAACTACTTTGCGCTGATGGGAACCCTGGCCGGCAGCATGACCAACCCCATCGCCCTCTCGTTCGTCACAAGCAGTTCTCCCAACGACATTCCCGCCGTGAGTTATTCTACGGTCTATCCGCTGACGATGTTCCTCCGCGTCGTCTCCGCCCAGATCCTGATACTCGCTGCGCTGTAACTCCTGTCTCCATAACCCTTACCCCCTTCCGATATGTTTAAAGGTCAACCGAAAGGTCTTTATGCGCTGGCGCTGGCCAATACGGGCGAGCGTTTCGGCTATTACACGATGCTGGCCATCTTTATGTTGTTCCTGCAGGCCAAGTTCGGCTGGGAGCAGGCATCAGCCAGCCAGCTCTACGCCATTTTCATGGCCGTCGTATACTTCCTTCCCGTAATCGGCGGCTGGATCGCAGACCGCGTGGGTTATGGCAAATGCGTCGTGGCCGGCATCTGTGTGATGTTCCTGGGCTATGTGATGCTGACCATACCGACACCCGCCAATGCCTTCGGCCTGACCCTGATGATCGGCGCACTCCTGCTTATCGCCCTCGGAACCGGTCTCTTCAAGGGCAACCTGCAGGTGATGATCGGCAACCTTTACGACGACCCGAAATACGCCGACAAACGCGACTCGGCGTTCAGCCTCTTCTATATGGCCATCAACGTCGGCGCCATGTTCGCCCCTTTCGCCGCGACGGCCATCACCAACCGTTTCCTTGCCAAGTCCGGCCTCGTTTATAAAGCCGATATCCCGGCTCTGGCCCACCAGTTCCTCGCCGGCACGATCACACCGGACAATACCGCCCGACTGGCGGACTTGCAGTCACAGATGCCGGACGGCACCGTAGCGACGATGTCCCTGCCGGAATTCAGCGGCTATTATATCGAACACCTCGCATCGTCCTATAACATGGGCTTCGCCGTAGCCTGTGTCTCCCTTATCGTATCGATGGGAATCTATTTCGCCGGCCGCAGATGGTTCAAACACGCCGATGTCAATGCAAAACAAGCCGCGGCAGCCGGCAACGCGCCGGCGGTCGAACTCACACCCAAACAGACCCGCGACCGTGTCGTAGCCCTCTGCATGGTGTTTGCCGTGGTCATCTTCTTCTGGATGGCCTTCCAGCAGAACGGACAGTCGCTCACCTGGTTCGCCCGCGACTACACGCAATCGACCGTTTCCGGCTGGCCCAAAGCCGGATTCAATATGTGGATCCTGGGCCTGCTGGCCATATCCATTTACTCGCTGTTCGGCGCTTTCCAGTCAGAAAAACGCAGCGGTAAAATCGCCTGTGGGGCCATCACCCTCGGACTCTGGACGGCGGTTGCCATCATTTACAGCCGGATGCCGGCCGTTCTGGATATCCAGCCGCAACTCTTCCAGCAGTTCAATCCCTTCTTCGTCGTACTGCTCACGCCCGTCATCATGGCACTTTTCGATGCGCTGGCCCGGAAGAAAAAAGAGCCTTCCGCACCGATGAAGATCGGTATCGGTATGTTGGTGGCAGCACTGGGTTATGTGGTGATGATCTTCGGCTCGATCGGCCAGCCCTCGCCGGCTGCGCTTTCGGGAACGGTTTCTCCGGATCCTGTGGTACCGACCTATCTGATGGGAACGTATCTGGTACTGACATTCGCAGAGCTGCTGCTCAGCCCGATGGGCATCTCGTTCGTAACGAAGGTGGCGCCTCCCAAGATGAAAGGCCTGATGATGGGCCTATGGTTTGCCGCATCGGCCGTAGGAAACTATTTGACCATGGTTCCCGGCCTGCTGTGGATGCGCGTTCCCCTCTGGGCCAACTGGGCCATCCTCGCCGGACTCTGCGCCCTCGCCGGCCTCATCATGTTCACGATGCTCCGCCGCATCAACGCCGCCACCAGATAAGCAAAAAAAAGAGCCGTAAGGAATCAACCTTACGGCTCTCAAAGGTGGCGGCAACCTACTCTCCCACTTGGTGTAGCAGTACCATCGGCGCACGT
>JAEEGK010015656.1_pt1 | contig 16772 bp, 18 predicted proteins | sample 8958771 | NCBI WGS metagenome assembly JAEEGK01 (sample SAMN16246547, study PRJNA631951) | gut metagenome | biome: gut microbiome; feature: rumen; material: SC-attached | host: Bos | place: Iran: Karaj | collected 2018-10 | reverse complement strand
TATCGTTCTCCGACATATTCAGGCGTTCATTTTTCATACACTCAGCTATATAACTAAAACTACATAAACTTACTAATTCTTCTACATTATTATATTCGGGAAATTTAGCTATAAATAGCTCAACTAATTTTTCAACTTCATTTTGCGGTCTATTCTTCGCCGCTTTTTCAATTAACCAGCAGACACCATCGTCCCTCAATTTAGAATTTTCATCTTTTATATATGCTTCTATATATTCCGTACTACACAAACTTATTATCTCAGTTTTATAAGAATTACTTAATGTACTTATTACACTATCTGCTATTTGGCCTCTATCTTCAGTTGGTGTGTATCTTAATACTTGTTTGCACTCCTCTTGATAAGAGAACCCATCAGTACGTTTTTCTAAATATTTTAACTTATTTTTTTTATTTTCAAGCAATACAGATACTGGTATACTCCCATAATCTTTTTTCTTACCAGCTGTTTTGCTAATTTTTTTCAATTGTTTTAATAAAGAATCTGGTATTGGTCTGTCTTTATAAATAATTTCATAAAAATCTACAGCTTCTCTTAATGAAGAAAATTTTGATGGTTCTACTGTTTCAAGCTGACTCCAATATTCTTTTATACTTGGTACTTCTTCAAAATGCATATAAAGGTTTTCAACCATTCCTACAACTTTTATACACTCCTCTAAAGAACGTATTGGTGCTGTTTTAATATACTCTATAATTGCATCTTTTACATCTGGTGGCATATCATAATAACTACCAAATATTTCTTCGATTTTCATACAGTCCTCTAATGAAGTTATTTCTACTGTTTCAACATATTCTTTTATTCTTTCTTCTATATCATCTGGCATAACACTGCCAAGCATTTTTTTTATTTTTACGCAATCCTCTAATGAAGTTATCTCTATGTCTTTTATATATCCTTTTACTTTCCCTCTTATTTTAAAGGTAGTATATCCAAATAGCTTTTGGCTTATAGAGCATATTCTCTCACAATATTCTAATGAACCAACATCTAATCTATTCTTTATATTCTCTAATAAGCCTGCCATATTTTTCACCTCTTATCTTTTGTTTTTCCCTCTAAAAAAGTTAATTATTTTTTGGAATATATTTGTCTTTGAACTCTTTTGTGGAAGTTTTTTATTGTAAAATAAATTTTCATAACTTCCTTCATATTTTTCTTTATTTCTCTCTATCTTTTCTAATAGTAAATCTTTTTCCTCGTCACTCGCCCAATACTTTAAATTTATCCAAGCCAAAATATTTTTTGTATTTTGATTAATATCTTGCTCTGTTAATGGTTTGTTCCAATTTATCTTTGGCTCATAATTTTTATCTCGTTCATTTATTATTTTGTCAATTATTTTCGGCGATATCTTCATTACCTTCTCTTTGTTTATATTTTTTAATATTTCATATAACTCTGAATATACAACTCCAATATCCTCTTTCATTTATATCCCCTCTTTTTCGGAAAAGAATTCTTCTATTCCCTCTATATTACTAGCTTCTCCGCTAAGTTTTTCCGCATTTTCTTGATTTTTATTTCTAGTTCGTCCTTTTTCTATCGAATATTTAAGTTCATTTTTATCTTTGATATTTGAGCTATCAACAATCTCATTTAGTCTATCTTTTAAATTATCTGATCTATTTCCACCAGCAATTTCAACTAATGTATTTACTGATTCTATTGATTCTTTATTAATCAAACTTTCTCTTCTACCATCATCTCTTGTCATAACGCTTCCTCCTAACTATACAGAGTGTATCGGCAAAAAATATTTATTTTTTATATAAAAAAAGAACTCAAGCTGAGTCCTTTTCACTTCTTATCTTTATATCGAAGGAATTACATCCATTAACTTAGTTGCTAAGCCAAAATATATAATAACCGTACACATATCAACAATTGTAGTAATAATCGGAGATGCCATCATAGCAGGATCTAAATGACAAGCCTTTGCCAAAATAGGAAGGGTTGCACCCAATACTTTTGCAATAGTTACTGTGCACATCAAAGTAAGCCCTACAACTATCATTAATTGTGAAACTAACGGGCTACTATTATACATTAATTTTATTCTTATCATATTAACTAGAACTAATGCTAATCCTACTAATAAGGCTATTCCTACCTCTTTTAATATTACTTTTGCCACATCTCCCACTCTAATTTCATCTAACGCAAGACCACGAATTATCATTGTTGAACTTTGTGCACCGCAGTTACCGCCTGTATCCATAAGCATAGGCAAAAATGCTACTAAAAGAGGAACCGCAGCAAATGCAGTTTGATAATTTGTAATAATTGTTCCAGTTATAGCCGCAGACAAAGTAAGTATTAATAACCATAAAACCCTGTTTTTTGCTTGTTTCCAAACAGGAGTTTTAAAGTAGGTATCATCACTCGTTTGCATAGCAGCCATTTTGGTAAAGTCCTCGGTATTCTCATCTTGGATTACGTCCACCGCGTCATCGACAGTTATAATACCAACTAATCTAGTTTCTTTATCTACTACTGGCATAGCTATAAAGTCGTATTTTTCGAACTTTTTAGCAACAACTTCTTTGTCTTCTAAAGTCGTTGCATAAATAATATTCGTAGTCATTATTTTATCTAAAGTTGTTGTTTTATCTGCTAAAAGTAAATCTTTTACTGTTACAATTCCCAACAACTTACGATTTTTACTCGTAACATAACAAGTATAGATAGTTTCTTTATCTACACCTACCTGTTTTATTCTATTGAACGCTTCTTCAACCGTCATATCCTTTTTCAAATCGACATACTCGATAGTCATAATACTACCAGCACTGTCTTTTGGATATTTTAACAATTCGTTTATTGAATTTCTAGTTTCAGGGTCTGCTTGTTGCAAAATTCTATTAACAACAATTGCAGGCATCTCTTCTACTATATCTACAACATCATCCAAATATAATTCGTCAATTATAGCTCTAAGTTCTTTATCGTTAAACACAGATATAAGCATTTCCTGGTTGTCGCTATCCATCTCTACAAAAGTCTCAGCAGCTAGGTCTTTAGAAAGTAACCTAAACATAAGAAGCATATCTTCTTTATCTAGCTCCTCTATCATCGTGGCCACATCCATAGGGCTTACATCATTTAATAAAAGTCGTAACTCAGCAAATTTTCTCTTCTTTAAAAGTTCTAATGCTTTTTCCTTCATATTTATCCAATTCCCTTCTAAAGGCATACTTAACCTTATTTTTTTGATTAAACATAAAGTCCAAAACACCGAAGTATATAATTAATTTCCAGAATGAGTACACAAAAAAAGATTTATATTTTCTAAATTTTTGTCCCCATTCCTCTTACTTCGGGGGACAGGTTTTAAACTATTTGTACTCATTCTTTCTCACCTCACTTAAAATATTACATGTAAAATAATAGTCTTTTTTACTTTTGTTGTCAATAATATTATTTTACATATTCTGATAATTTTTTATGTAATTATTATAAAACATATTCAGATATCATTCTACCAATCTTTCCAATATCTACATTACCCTTAAATTCAAATTTGGCTGTAAAGCCATTTGCAAACGTAAGGATTAATTCTGAATCCGGTATAATCTCTACAAAACCAGGAGTTTGTATAGTAAAGAATTGTATTTTTGAATAAGGCATTGAACTATATGATTTTCTTGCACCAGTGACCCCTTGAATATCTACAGAAATTATACGTTTATTGGTAAATATGAGCTGATCACGTACCGTCTTAAATGCTAAAACTATCTCTTCTCCATCAATTAATAGCCCTGTTACTTCGTCTTTTACGACAGAAACCTCTATTGGTCTTAAATTCCAAACTGAGTTATTATTGAAGTTTATCATAAAAGCCCCTCCTTTTATACAAACATTAACCTTTCATATTTTAACATATTTTTACAAAAAATGATAGGGGGTAATTTAAAAAAGACTACATAATATAATATTCAAATTAATAATTTATGTTAAGGCTATTTCTTGACAAGTTACCTCAAAAAAAAATATAATTCCTTTGTAAATATTACAAAGGAGGAGTAAAAATGGCAAATAACAACAATAGCAAAATAGGAGGCATTCCTGCCGCACTACTTGCAATTATTATCGGTATTGGTTTACTGTGGTTCAATGAAGGAAATAATGTAAAGAATATTAAAGCAATTGCAGAAGCTAGGAAAAATGTAATTCAAGTTTCTTCTCAAACTATAGATAGTGCTAATGAGGGTGCTTTAATTGCCACATTTGGGAAATTAAATGTTTTATCTGATTAACTTCAAGATGACATTGTTGGTGTAACCCAAAAAACTGCAAAACTTGTAAGAGATGTTGAAATGTATCAATGGGAAGAAGATTCAGATACAGATTCTGATGGAGATACTACATATACCTATTCTAAAGTTTGGTCTAACAGTATAATAGATTCAAATGATTTTCATAGCTCTGGACATGTAAATCCTCAAGTTATGCCTTATGAAAGCAGGACCTTACTTGCTACAGGGGTTGATGTTGGTGCCTTTAGTCTAACCCTAGACCAAATTGGACGATTAGATACTCCTGAAGTTTATAGCAATTTATCTAATGAAATAGCAGAAAATTTCAAATTAAAAATAGAACAAAATTATTTTACTACAGCAAATAATTTGGCTACTCCTGAAATAGGTGATATACGAATTAGTTTTAAGTACAATAATGATTCGGAAGTAAGTTTACTTGGTAAACAATATGAAAATAAAATTGTAGATTACGTTGCACAAAGTGGTAAAACATTTAATGTAATTACAAGTGGAATAAAAACCGGCGAAGCTATGATAAATGATATTGAAGCAAGTAATAATATACTTAAATGGGTATTAAGAGCTATAGGAATACTTCTAATAATTATGGGAATTGCAGGCATACTTAGCCCAATATCAAGACTCACATCTAGAATACCTATTCTTGGAAATGTTGTTGGTGCGGCTATTGGGGGAATTTCATTCTTGCTAGGTCTCGCAATAGGACTTTTAGTAATAGCTATTGCATGGATACGATTTAGGCCGCTTCTTGGAATCGGATTACTCGTTCTTGTAGTTTTATTAATAGTAGGTGTGTTTAAATTAAGAGGAAATAAAACACCAAAAGAAACTACTACGGAAGTTAATTCAGATACTAATAGTTTTTAGGAAAGAAAAAGGGCTGGAGTATTTAACTCCAGCCCAACTTTTTTATTATTGTTCTATATTCATCGAAACCTGAATCTTATTTCCACCTGGCTGATTAAATGATTCAATTAATTCTTTACTAGCATTCATAAAATTTGCCATTGCTACGTTATATAATTCTTCTTCGCCACCGTCAATTATCCAGCCAGTTTCAGTTTTATGCAATGTAACATCTATAGTTTGTTCAATCATTTTTTCCTCAATATTAGGCAATATATTATTTATTGCCTCAACATACAATTGTTCATTTTCTTCTTCAGTTAACTCTTTACCACCAGTAATTGCATTTGTTAAGGTTCCTTTTATTACTTCATAAATAACGTCTTTCATTAATACTCCACCATCTACATATTTGCAAAAAACTTTTACTGTTGCAGTTTCTTCCTTAATTTCCGAATCAAAAATCGTATACTCAATCTTTGGTGCGCACTCTCTCAAATAGTCCATAAAATTTTTTGCACCTTCATCAGTATTATTTGCCATTTTAGAATGTTGTTCTTGATATTCTTCAGAAGCAATAAGAGTCTTCATAGTTTCAAAATCAAAATTTTTTGCAGAATCTAAATATAACCTCACCGTTTTTTCAGGTTTTGGGAAACTACTACAAGCAGATAATGCAAAAATAACTAATAATAGCGCCACTAATCTTATATTTTTTTTCATTAGTCTCTCTCCTTTTAATCTCAATTATGCATAAATATCATAACAAAATATATTATTGCTGTAAATACTAACTTTTTAGTAAATTTATATTATCTCCCTAATAAAATTTTTCAATCTAAAACCATAAAAAAGGGCTGGAGTATTTAAACTCCAGCCCATTTTTTTAATCAATTACCAATGCCTGACATACTACCCAATCATAGTCTGTGTCTACAGCTATCGATACTCCGCCGCAAAGCCTTGCCCCGTATTTCAATAACTCATTCACTCGTTTTTCAACAGATTTTATGGCTTCTTCTTGGTCGATGCTTTTAGCCCTGATTATCATATATTTCATTTGTATCTCCTTACTCCACTATCATTTCGAGCTTTATAATATGCTCATCATCATGTACGAACACAGCATAAAAAATTCGTTTTTACCATAACTATCTCCCTTCTTAATTGTAAAGGATATGAAAACTTTCAATTACCAAATGGTATTATATCACCGTTTACATAAAAAAGCAAATCACAATCCTTTACAAGTTTCAATTACTATTTCTTTTAATAATTCCTTATTATCGATATCCTCAACTAAAAACATAGGCTTTGCACCTTCATAAGGGTGCTGTTCACTCATATTATACTTTTTATTTGTATCAACTATTTTGACAAGTAATCTATTATCATATATTCCGCCAAATAAGATATTATTATAATATAATAAAAACTCTCCCATCATTGCTTTGCAAGTTATATTATCTAATAAATTTAATTGTTCTAATATAAACTCTTTATATTCTTTTGACGTTGCCATGGCAAGCCTCCCCTAGATATTACTATTTATACTAAAGTACCATCTAAAATCATTATTATAAAAAACAATTGTCCCAATAAAATGTATCATAATACCCCAAAAATTTCCACAATATCACATCTTTTTTACTTTTCACCAACAACCGCATATATAAATGTTGTTATTTTTTCTCCATGCACTATTTTGAAACCATTTCTTTTCATATCCTTTTCCATCATTTTTAAATAAGAAATATTACAATCACCTGTTGTGGCAAAACATCTATATAAAAATCCATCTAATTTCGCGCCAATAAACCCAAACGGCCCTGTGCCTGTATCCGAAATAATATATAATCCACCTTTTTTTAAAACTCGGAATGCCTCTTGAAGTGGTTTATCTGTTTCTGGATAATGATGAAAACTTTGTGAACATGTAACAATATCGAATGTGTCATCTTCAAAAGGCAACATATCCGACCTACCTTCTAAAAATTTTGCATTATTTATATTTTTGCTATTCGCATAATTTACCATTTCTGAGGATAAATCAAGCCCAATATATTCAGCTTCATGCTCTTTAGAAAGCATATCAATTAAATATCCTGTGCCACAACCAATATCCAATAGACTTTCGTATTCTTTATTTTTTAAATAATCATAAATATACTTACAACTTATCTTTCCATATTTAGAATATAAAATAGTATTTGTTTTATCATAATCTTTTGCTTGATTATCAAACCATCTTCTTGAAAGTTCAACAAAATCTTTTTTCAAAACAATTCTCCTTCCTATTTATTTTTTGCCAATTAAAATAGCAGAATCTCTAAGTGACAAAAACTTTGCTTCATTTTTCTTGAAAAATTTATCTTCTGTTTTTATTAATTCAACATTTTCATAACCTTTTGTTTTTAAATTTTCTATAAAACTTTGCATATCCCCATATTTACCTCTTGAAAAAATATCATGTATAGCAAAAGCACCACCTTTTTTCAATACTCTAAATGCCTCTAGTAATATTTTTTGCCTATCTTTTGAAGGAATATTATGAATACAATAATTACTTATAATTGTATCAAAGGTTCCATCTTCAAAAGGAAGTTCTGTTGCATCACCTTGCATAAATTCTATATTATTAACTCCCTCTAACGTGGCATTTGATTCACAAAGCAACTTATTATATGATGCATACTCTTTACCCCAGCGATCAAGTCCAACTATATGAGCTTTCGCATTCTTTTTAGCAACTGCTATTGCTAATGCGCCAGAGCCACAACCTATATCTAGTATTCTATCGCCATCACTAGCTTCTATAAATTTACTTACGCCTTCTATAATCTCTTTTGATAATTTTCTTTTCCCGTTATAATCAAATGCATTATATAAAATTTGCATATATGAGCTAAAAAGCGCCAATATTATACCTAATACTAAGGCAACAACCCATACGCTCATATTATATATCTTAAATACAATAAATAAACTTATTGTTATGCAAGTCCCAAGCCACAATGAAGCGCACATGCCTTTTGGAACCCAATTTTTATAATCCGGCTTCATATAAATTCTCCTTTTTATATTTTTCATTTTACTATTTTTTTGCAATTATAGTAATCCATGGTTTATCCTCATGATGATATGACTTAATATCTGAAAAACCCACGTTCTTTAGTGCTTGCTCTATTTCATCAATCGTATAACATTTCATACCAGTAATAATGCTCTCAAATTTTAAACTTGCTTCATCAGTACCATCAGATTCATTAACTATTAAGAATAATCCGCCTGGTTTTAAAACATTTTTTACTTGAGAAAAACATTTTTCTAATCCAGGCCAAAAGTATATTGTTTCAAAGGCAGTTGCAAGATCATATTTATTGCTATGATATTTTAGATTAGATACATCTCCTTGTTCTACAATACAGCGTCCATTTTTAATTTCATTAGTATTATATTTAATTGCTTTTTCTACTGATACATGAGAATAATCAATAGCTGTAACTACAGACTCAGAATATTTTTTTAAAAGTTCATTAGCATTTCTTCCTCCACCACATCCAATTTCAAGTATTTCTTTTGGTTCAATATTTTGTAGATATGACATGCCCCAATCAGCCATTTTCGCATGTCCACCATTCAGTCCATTAACCATCATTTTACCAAGAACTCCTTCTGGTTTTCTAGTTTGATTTACAAATTTCTTAAATAATCCCATTTTATCATCCTTTCTAGTGTGAAATTTATTTTATATTTAATTATATCACAAAAAGTGAAATATGTTTCATTTTTGTGATAATTTTTATACTTTATATTTTTATAAGATGAGCAGATTTTTATTTTTGGCAAAAATAAAACACACAAGCGGCTGTTTTAAGCCTTCTGTGTGCTTTGCTTTTGCAAATATTCAATTCTTTTTAATATCTCCAACAATATTTTTTTATCACAAGCTTCAGCTAACATACCATCGCAGAATCTATCTCCTCTTACATAAAAAGTCATAATAGTTAAAACTTCTTCTAAATCAGCTTCTCTTATTATGTCTAATTTATTTTCACTATGATATTTTTCTTTAATTTTATCATAATTAGCTAGATAATTTTTATCTAAAACATCTAATCTATATAACAATTTAATAAATTCCACTACTTTATCACTGTATGAACAATACGGCAATACAGTTCTATCTTTTACAATCATTTCATATTTTTTCTCATCAGATTCAAAATACGGTATATACAATAAGAGCTCATTATAATTCATAATTTTACCTCAACTCTCTTAATCAAGATACATACAGGCTTGCAATATAAGCCATTTCCCCGTTCTCTTACTATCTTGCCTTGTAATTGCCCTTTTTACCTGCACAGAATATTACATGCAAAAAAGCTTTAGTTTGTAATAGTTTTAATATTTTGTACTTAACTTAATTGCTAATTCTAATGCTAATATTGTCACTTCTTTCTTTTTATCTATATTTGAAAGTCCCGACAAACTTCTTTCATCCCATTCTACACTATCGAGATTATCTCCAGCATAATAAAATGTAAAATAATCTATATTTAAATATTTACATACAGCAGCAATAGAAGCACCTTCCATCTCTACTGTTTTTACACCTAATTCTTGATATTTTTTAATCTTATTTTTCGTTTCTCTATAAAAAGCATCAGTAGTCCATGTAGGCGCCTTTATATAATCAAAATCATATTTATTTAAAATTTCAATAAATTCATCTACATATTTTGTATTCATTTCGATAGTATCTGATTCTTCTACATAATGATAACTCGTACCTTCCTCGCGATATGCTAGTGTTGGGATAATTATAGAGCAATCTTTTATACTAGAATCAAGCACTCCACAGTTCCCAAATATTATAAACTTTTCAACACCTTTGGCATGCAATTCTTCCATATCTGCACATATCCAAGGTCCACTTACTCCTGCCATAAATAATGTTAAATGTACCCCTTTATAATTAATAATATAGATACTTCTCTCTAAATTAGCACCTGAAATATATCCAACCTCTTTAGTACTAAACTTTTCAATTATATCTTTGTATAAATGACTTGAGAAAACACCTACAGCTACTTTGGGCAATCTAATATTGGGATCTTGACCATCTCTAAATTTAATTCCATGTGGTCTTATAAACGGCTCACTATCATCATATCTTATCATTCAATCACTTCCTATCGTGCATTATATCACTTTAGCATAGTATTTTCAATGTAAATATATTCACCTTTACACCGCTACATAGCATTCAGACTATCCTCCTGTTGCATACGACTTGCATCTTTTGGGCAAAATTAAACACGCAAGTGGCTTGTTATAGCAATTTGTGTGCTTTTTTAAACTTGGAGCGGAAGGGCGACTTGATGCCTCATACGATGTATGTTCAAACTATTTTCAATATATGTTTGTGCTATTTGACATCATTCAAGACTATTCAAAGTGCGTTCTACTTTCGTGGTGTTGCATACTTTATGCAACATTTCTACAGATAATCATTATTATGAGAAGTTTGAAGATGGTACTATAAATGATATTACTGATGAAATCCCTTTTGATATACCTGATAATTGGATTTTTATGAGATTATATAGTGTAGCAAATGTTTATACAGGAAACAGTATATCTGAAACAGAAAAAACAAAGAAATATACAAATTTATCAGGGGGCTTTAATTTTATAGCAACTAAAGATGTCAGCTTTGAAAATACAATAGACTATTCAAATGGTATAAAAATTCCATTCAATGAAACTAAATTTAAGATTGCTCCTGCTTTCTCAACTTTAATGTGTGTAGAGGGTGGAAGTGTTGGTAGAAAAATCGGATACTTAAATGAAGATGTTTGTTTTGGTAATAAACTTGCAAGCATTAATTCATACTGCATAAATAAGAAATATATATATTATCTTTTTCAATCGCAATATATCCGAGATTTTATAAAAGAAAATATGACAGGAATAATAGGTGGTATAAGTATTAATAAATTAAAGCAATTTATTGTACCTATTCCAACACTCAATGAACAAATAAGGATTATTAACAAGCTTGAGAATATATTACCTAAAATAAATGCCTATAATAAAACATATATTCAACTGAACACCTTAAATGATTCTTACAAAGAAGATTTGAAAAAATCTATTCTACAATATGCTATACAAGGTAAACTTGTAAAACAAAATCCAAACGATGAATCTGCAGATAAGCTGATTGAACGCATACTAGAAGAAAAACGACAATTAATGAAAGACAAAAAAATAAAAAAAGAAAACTTGTCTATTATATACAAAGATACGGATAATCAATTTTATGAGAAGTTTGACGATGGTACTATTAATAATATTACTGATGAAATTCCTTTTGAAATACCACAAAACTGGTGTTGGACTAGATTAAGAAATATTGGGACATTACAAACAGGGACAACTCCTACAACAGCAAGAAAAGATTATTTTGGTAGAGATGTTCCATTCATTAAGCCAGGTGATATCTTTTATAACAAAATTATATATGATAATGAAGGTTTGACTTTTGAAGGAGCAGAACATTCAAGAATGGTAGATAAAGAATCAATATTAATGGTATGTATTGGAGGTTCTATTGGTAAAGCTTACTTTGTAGATAGGAAGGTATGCTTTAATCAACAAATTAATGCAATTACACCTTTAACACTTGACTATAAATATCTATACTATATTATGATTTCTGAATACTTTTTTAAATTTTTAAAAAACAATTCTGGAGGAACTGCAACACCTATTATTAATAAAAGCTTATGGGGCGAATTATTAATACCAATAGCACCGATAAATGAACAAAATAAGATTTCAAATAAAATCAATAATATTATAAATTATATTGAAACAGCTGAATAGTCAGCTGTTTTTTTACCAATCAATTATATTATTTACTATTTCTTGTTGTTCAGTACTAGTTCTTCTTAAATAGATTCTTGTTGTTTCTATGCTTTCGTGTCCCATCAAATCCGCAAGTAAAGAAATATCGTTAAATCTATCAAGAAAACTTTTAGCAAAACGATGTCTAAATGAGTGTGGATAAATAACTTTTGGATTTAATCCATATTTCATGCCTAATTTTTTTAGTTCTCCACCAATGCCACGAGTAGTTATTCTTTGCCCGTACTTATTTCTAAAGATAAAACCATTATTTAAATTAATGGATTCAAACCATTTTAAAGCTTCTTCTTGCAATTTACTAGGAATATAAATTCTTCTTAATTTACCACCTTTTGAATACAAATCAAAGTATCCTATTTTTACATGTTCCACTTTAAATTGCACTAATTCACTAACTCTTGCACCAGTTGCAGTAATAAATCTTATAACAAAATACCAATAGTAGTTTTTATCTTCCTTCAAGCATTTTTTGAAATATTCATAGTCAGCTTCACTAATAACATTTTCTAAAAAGCTCTTCTGTTGTAGTTTCAATAATGGCAATCTTAAGTGGTCTTTTTTTAAATATTTTAAGTATGTATTAATTGCTTGAATTCTCAAATTTACAGTTTTTACTTTGTAATTGTCAACAAGAAAAGTTTTATAAGATTGTAAGTTCTTTTCGTTTATAATTAAATATTTTGATTGGTATTGCTTAACTGTAAATAAATATACTTTTTGAGTATTTTGAGAAAGATTTCTGCTTTTGAGATATTTTTCAAAAGTAAAAGACATACTGAAAACCTCCTTTCCAGTATGCCATTATATTATTTTATATAGTTAAATAGCTGTTTTGTTTTTAAAACCATTTTATTTTGCTCATTTAATGGTGGAATAGGAATAAGCATTTCTCTTAAATTTTCTAGGTTGATTTTAAATGTATGAGTTCCACCACCTACTTTGTATTTTTCTATCCAATTAAATCCATATGTTGAATTGATAACATAGACAATATAATCAGCTAATCTTATATCTATAAGTTTTATTAGTCCTAAACTAACAAATATGCTAAATTCAATATCGGTATTTATTTTCAGAGCTTTTCCTAAAGTGCCTATTCTACATATTAGAATATCATTTTTTTCTGGTTTACATCTTTTAACAAGTTGTATATGTTCTTCACTTGTAATATATTTAGTATCATTAAAATTTAATATACCAGTAGAAATATCTTTTACTGAGATAAACGGAATCCCAGTAGAAACATATCTGGGAGTTTTATGAGTTCCATCTGATATTAATGTAGATAAACTTTTCAATCTTACCCATTGCCAGCTATTAGGAATATCAAGGGATATTTCATCTGTAATATTAACTACTTTACCATCATCAAACTTCTCATAAAATTGATTATCAGTATCTTTGTATATAACAGATAAGTTTTCTTTCTTAATTTTTTTATCTTTCATTAATTGTCGTTTTTCTTCTAGTATGCGTTCAATTAGTTTATCTGCAGGCTCATCATTTGGATTTTGCTTTACAAGTTTGCCTTGTATAGCATATTGTAAAATAGATTTTTTCAATTCATCTTTATATCTAGAATTTAAAATTTCTAATTTATCATTTATTTTATTATAATTGTTTATAAACGGTAAGAATAATTTAATCCTTTCTGCAATTCTTTTCTGTTCTTCTATTGGTGGCAATGGTAATAATAGTTGCATTAGTTTTTCTCTCGAAAGATTATAAAAAGCTTGTCCTGATTTATTAGTTATTTTTTTGCAATTATCTTTATGGTATTTTGATGACAATGCATACAAGAAATAAGTTAATAAATCAACATTTTCTAGAATAGGATAAATAATTAACACGAATCCTCCAGCAACTGTTTGAACTAAATCAACATCAATTAATGCAATTTTTCCAATATGTTCAATACTTGTCACAGAAGGAGTGATATAGCAGTTCTTTTTTAATATTGTATTATCTTTTACAAATTGTTCTGAAATTTGCAAGTCGTCACCTTTATAAAAGTACTCTCCATCACCAATATTTCCACCTCTAAATATAGTGAACATATTATCAGTTTTTATTGCTAAATTATCTTTCTTATAACTCAATCCTGATTGTGCATAAAATAATTCTCCAAAATGAATCCATTTCCAACTATCAGGAATATCAAAAGGAATATTTTCACTTATGTCATTAACAGTACCATCTTCAAACTTCTCATAATAATGATTATCTGTAGGATCTTTATATATTTCAGAGTATTTCTCCCTTTTTATCTTCTTCTCTTTTATTAATTTCTCTCTCTCTTCTTTAATTTTTTCTAATAAAACTGAGGCTGGCTCATCATTAGGGTCTTGCTTTACCAACTTTCCTTGTATTGCAAGCTGAAGAATAGAGTTTTTCAATTCTTGTGCTGTCATCTTATTCCTCCTCTAATAATTTACTAACTTCTTCTAAAATTCTGTCTATTTCAGCATTTAAGCTTGCTCTTTTTTCTTGATATTGTGCAATCAATTCTTTAGGCTCGAGTATTATTTCCTCTTTATGCGGATAGCCACATAAATCTAAATTATAATTAAGATTCTTAATCTCATCAATTAAATACTTTTTAGCCTTATAAGTTTCTGTTGATTCTTCATCTATTTTTTCATCTTTAATTTCCTGTCTATTATTCCACCATTCTCTAACACAATCAAAGTGCTCATTTTTTATAGGTTTAGTCTTTGAAAAATTCTTATACCCTTCAGGCATATCCATTCTATAAAACCATATTTCACTAGTTTTCTGTGTTTTATCAAAAAATAAAATGTTTGTAGTAATTGAAGTATATGGTGCAAAAACACTACTTGGCATTCTAATAATAGTATGTAAATTGCAGTCTTCCAACAATTTTTTCTTTATATTAGTTTTTGTGTTATCAGTTCCAAATAAGAATCCATCAGGCAAAATTATAGCTACTCTTCCATTATTCTTTAATCTATACAAGATAAGAGTCATAAATAAATCTGCAGTTTCTGATCCTCTAAGTTCTGCTGGAAAATTTGCCTGTACTGTTTTCAATTCAGCTCCTCCATAAGGTGGATTCATAACTATAACATCATATTTCTCGTTTTGTGAATAATCTCTTACATTTTTAGTTAAACTGTTTTTATGTTCAATATTAGGATCTTCTATATTATGAAATAACATATTTGTAACACATAACAAATATGGCAACGACTTTTTCTCAATACCATAAATTGAATCATTATATTTATCTCTATCTTTCAAATCTTTTATTTGCTTATCTAAATAATCTAATGTAGACGTCAAAAATCCACCTGTTCCACAAGCAAAATCTGCAACTTTATCATCTAATGTCGGCTTTACCATTTCAACCATAAAATTTGTAACTGGTCTTGGTGTATAAAACTCTCCTGCACTTCCTGCACTTTGAAGTTCTTTAAGCATAGTTTCATATATTTCATTAAAATCGTGTTTTTCATTAGAATCTGTAAAATCTATACTATCAATTTCATTTATAACTTGTCTTAAGAGAATACCATTTTTCATATAGTTATTTATATCTTCAAAAATATATTTTACTATTGCCTTCTTTTTAGGTGTATTTTCATTTACATCTAATTTCTTCAAAGTTGGAAATAATTTATTATTAATAAAATTCAATAAATCATCTGCGGTTAATGCTTTACCATCTTTGTTATCTACTGCCCAATTTCTCCACCTTAATTCTTCAGGAATAATCGAATGATAATCATTTTCATTCAATTCCCATAATTCTTCTTGAGCATCATAAACTTTCAAAAATAAAATCCAAACTATCTGCTCTATTCTCTGTGCATCCCCATTAACGCCATCATCATTTCTCATAATATCTCTTAATCTTTTTAATATATTGCCTATTCCCATAACCTTCTCCTATCCTATGCATATAATGCATTTTCTAATTCTTCAACTGCTTTAATATACTCATCTTTCCCACCAAATAATTTAACAATTTTTAATGGACCGCCTAATTCATCAAATGGTCTTAACTGTAAAATTTTTGTATCTGATAAATCAACTATTTCACTATCTTGATACTTTTGTAGTAACATAGACAATACTTTTTGTGCTTGCTCAGAATACTTATACAAATAGCCTCGTTTAACAACTTTATTAGCTCGTTCACTTTTGGTTAAAGGTTTTTTATCGTACGCAACATGAAGGATTAAATCAAAATCACTTATATCTTCTTTACCTACTTCTTTTCTTAAAACATCTAATAAAATACCTTGCTCTTTTAATTCATCTATTATCGCTTGTTTTCTATCTTCACTATTCCACCTATTAAGAAAAGTATTCAAATCTGCATATTCATTCAAAATACTCTTCTTTGAGAAATCCATTAAAGATTCTGTTGTTAACTTACCATTTTTATCGTAGTACTGTACTGTTTTATTAATTATTTCTACTTCTACATCATTTATTCTGTACTTTATACCATTTTCGTTTGGATCGTCTGTTCCTACCACATCAATAAGTCCACCACCAACAAAGTCTTCGCCTTTTTTCTCTCTCGTACCTTCAAAATCACTTTCCATTTCTGGTTCTCCATCAAACTCTTTATCTTGGAACAGCCTAGTTACATTTCTAAAATCAATTATTGTAAAATAAGTCTTCCCATAATCCTCTTTTAGTCTTGTGCCT
>JAEEGK010015653.1_pt1 | contig 16772 bp, 13 predicted proteins | sample 8958771 | NCBI WGS metagenome assembly JAEEGK01 (sample SAMN16246547, study PRJNA631951) | gut metagenome | biome: gut microbiome; feature: rumen; material: SC-attached | host: Bos | place: Iran: Karaj | collected 2018-10 | reverse complement strand
TATTATTTATAATATTATTATTATTATTTGAAATATTTGAACTTTTATTAGTATTAATATTACTATTTATTGGATTATTATAATTCATGTGATTACTATTTTGAAAAATTGAAGCAGTGTAATTTTTTTGTTTTTGATTCCATAAGGAAAGGTCACCAAAATAATTATTTAATTCATCTACATTATCAATCTCTCCTGATTCATTAGTTAAATTTTGTGGCATAAAACTATAATATAAATAAATATATTTTACTATGAAAATCTATTATTATTTTCTTTCTTTGAAGAAAAAGAATGGCTTTTATTATAATCAATGGAATTATCACCTTGACAAAGAGAAGATTTTAAAATAAAGTTTTTATTATTTGAAACAAAACCACTTTCAGAAGATTCTTTAGAATCTTTAGATTTATTTATTGCTTTTTCATCAAATTTTAAGCTTCCATTAGATAATCTTTTTCTAGGACTTTTATCAATCTCTTGTAAAATATCTTTTTGAAGACAATCTTCTTCTCCTCTTGAAAGACTAACTTCTTTACTTATATTTGATGTTTCTTTTGGTTCATTATTGATAAATAATATTCCCGAATTTGATGTTGGATTTTGATTATTTTCATATTCAAGAAAATTTTTATTAAAAATTTCATCAGATGATTCATTTGATTTTCTTTCAACATCCTCTTTTAAAAATTATATATTATTTATTTACTTTGTTTTGATAAAAGTTCTTCTATTTCATTTATTTTTTCTGCTTTAATTGAATCTAATGATGTATCTAAATCTTTCTCTTTTTTAGCATGGTTGTAAGATAATATCATTTTTTTATTTAATAAAACATTTTTTTTTTATTTTTTTTATGATGAAAAAAATGAAAAATATGAAAATAAAAATATTAAATTAATATTGGTTTACAAATAAATCTTCAAAAGCTGCTCCAAAATCACCACCAAATCGATTAAGAAGATTTTTTATTTTTTCATTAGGATAATCCTCTTCATCTAAATCATATTCACGCCTAAATTCTTTTATTTTTTTTAATTCTTCATCATCTTTACATATAATTTTTATTGTAATTTGCTGTCCAAAAATTTTTCTATTAACTTTAAAATTAAAATAAATTAAATATTCACCTTCACTAAGCTCATTTAATCTTTCAATTATAATATTCACTGTTTGTTTTTCATTTATTTTTAAAGGATTTAAAGTCACATTCGCAATTTTTAAATTTGAATATTCATTATTACAATATAATTTTGTTACATTTTCCGGCCATTGATATTTTCCATTATTTTGAATTTCAATTTCACAATTTATAGTTGACTGTTTATTAGTTATTATATTGAAAATATATTCATATTTATTTGAATAATATGAATATTCTCTGTTATCATTATAAATTACTATTGTTTCCATTATATTTTGATTATATTCATTTGAATCTGAATTTGATATTTGTTCGCTTTGATTTAATATATTATTTTGTAAATTAGAGATAAATTCTTTATCTTTTGAATTAGCCAATAATGAATTTAAATTTGACTGAGTGATTGTTGTGACTTTATTAAATTCATCATTAATTTCATTTGAGGATAATTTTTCAATTGTTTTATTTGCATTTTTTTGATTTAAATATTCATTTTTTTTATCATTATTTTCATTATTGTTTGAATCTTTATTAAAATTTTTTTCTTTATTGGAGTTTTTTTTATTATTGTTATTGTTTATTTTGTCTAAATTATTTTCTTCTTCAACATCCTTTTCAATAGTTTCGATTCGCCTTAATTTAGAAAAAGTATGGTTTATATCATGAAAATAAGTGGTTGAATTTTTTTCTTCACATTCTTCACATAAATTATAATTGCCACAGTCATTGCATTTATATCTTATTCCAATTATTGGATTTTGATTACATTGATTACAAATATATCCTTTATGAATTATACTTTTTTTTTTCTCGTTTTGTTTTTGATTCTCTATTTTTAATTGTTGTTCAGCTAAAATTGATTTATATTTGTTTTCTATATCAGATATTTTTTGATTTATAATTTTTTGATTTTTTGATACTAACATACCAATTAATTTATTTTTCATTTCATTCATTTCCTTATTAAATAAATTTTGAATATTATCTTTAATTTCTTCTTCTATTCCTTCATTAATTTTATTTAATTCTTCTTTATATTTTATATTTTCATTAAAATTATTTACATTGAATTTATTTGGAGAACCATTTAATTCATTTTCTTCATTTTCTATTTTATTGTTCATTCCATATTCAAATATAGGAATTTCTTTATCATTTTTTTTTTTAATTTCAATAGAACAATGTTTATTTTTTTCAGAGTTTACCAAAAACGAAGTGATTACTTTTTTATATTTATTGCTATCATCAAAAATAAGTTCATTTGTTCCATCACTGTATAAAAAATAAAAATTTGAAGTCTCGTTTATAAAATCATTAAAATTCTTTTTACAAACATCCAAAAATTCATTAAATTTTTTAGGGAGTTTAAATGTATTTTCATATATAACACTAATTATGAAGTTATTTTTAGACATATTTAAAAAAGATTATTTTAAACAAACAAAACAAATAATTAAAACATTAAATAAAAGTAATAAAAAATAACAATATCATTAAGAAATATTAAAAGTAAAAAAAATAAGTAAAAAAGTCTTAATCTAAAATAAAAAAATGGGAGTATGCACAAATACAAAATCAAATCATAAAACCGAAGTAAAACCAATAAGAGAAAATTACTCAAAAGAAAACACAGAAGCAACAAGAGGAGAAAAACAAATAGAATCTGATGAAAAATTAAAAAATAAAAAAGTAGAAGAAATAGCAAAAAATAATAACAATAATTCAAATAATAATGATAATAATTATAGTATTATAAAAATAAACCAATTAGCTATTAATTCTGATGTCCTTGTTGCAAGAAATGAAATAAATCCTGAAAAAATATATAATAAAACTCAAATTTTAGGAAATGGAGCCTTTGGTGAAGTTTGGTTAGTTAAACATAAGGATTTAAAAAAAAATTTTGCTATGAAATTAATTAAGAAAAGAAAAAATAAACCTTCTGAAGAAAAAGAAATATTAAATGAAATAGAAATTTTAAAAAATTTAGATCATCCTAAAATATTAAAAATAATAGATTTTTTTTCTACTAAAGAATTATATTATATTATTACAGAATATTGTCCAGATGGTGAATTATTTAATGAAATAATAAAAGTAGGTAAATTTGATGAAGGTCAATCAGCATTTATAATGAATCAAATATTTAAGGCAATAACATATTGTCATTCTTTAAATATAATTCATAGAGATTTAAAGCCAGAAAATATAATGATAACTGACAGAGAAAAAAATGGTTGTTTACAAGTAAAAATAATAGATTTTGGAACAGCAAAAATATCAGAAAAAGGACAAAGTGAAAATAAATATGTAGGTTCATCATATTATATGGCTCCTGAGGTAATAAAAAGAAAATATAATGAAAAATGTGATTTATGGTCTTGTGGAGTTATAATGTATATATTATTATCTGGAAGACCTCCTTTTGATGGTAATGATGATAATGAAATATTAGAAAATGTAAAAATTGGAGAATATGATATGAAAAGTTATCCTTTTCCTACTTTAAGTGAAGAATGTAAGGATTTGATTAAAAAATTATTAACTTATGAACCTAATAAAAGAATTTCTGCTGCTGATGCTTTAAAGCATCCTTGGTTTAAAACAGCAGAATTTAAAAAAAAAGACCAAATTAATATTGTTCCTCCTTCTTTAGCAAAACAAATGATACAAAATTTACAAAAATATAGAAGTGATAATATGTTAAGAATTGCAGTTATTGCTTATTTAGTTCATCATAATACTAATATTGAACAATGTGTTGAAGCTGGTAAATTATTTAATAAAATTGATTTAAATAATAATGGAAGAATTGAAAAAGAAGAGTTAATTAAAGGAATTGAAAAATATTGGAAATTAAGTAGAAATGAAGTTGAAAAACAAGTTGATGAGTTATTTAATAATATTGATACTGATCATAATGGTTTTATTGAATATGAAGAATTTGTTAGAGCTGCTGTTGATCCTAAAATTTTTATGAGTAGAAATTATTTAAAATTTGCTTTTGGATATTTTGATAGAGATAATTCTGGAGATATTTCTCTTGAAGAAATTAAAAAAAGATTTCTACAAAATTCTAAAAATAATACTGAAGAAGTTGAGAAACAATTAAAAGAAATGTTCGGGGATATTGATATTAATGGTGATGGATCTATTTCTTTTGAAGAATTTTGTAAAATGATGAAAAATATTATAAAAGCTTAAAATAAATTTTATTTTAATTTGGTGTTTTTTCAACGGTATATGATTAATATTTCTTTTATTTGAAATATATATTTTTATTAATAAAAAATAAGGTTTTTAATCCATTTTAAATTGTGATATATAATATTTCTATAGATTTTTGATTTTATTGTATATAAATATAATAAATATTATTTAAAAATTTTTTTTTAATTTTTTATAATTAATGACCTTTTAAAAGTAAATTATTTATTTGAAAAGTTAATTTTTTCTTGATAATTGAAATAAAAAATATTTTTTTTTAAAATTTAATGAATTTATTAACTTATCAGAAATTTAAGGAATAAAGATTAACAAATTTAAATCTGAAAATTATGTAACCATCATCTTCATTCAATCAATATACCAGATTCTAATAATTGATATAATATTACATTCTGTTGTTCAATAGCAATTCATCAAGAAGAATTATATAATTCATTTTTTAAATTATGGATTTAAAAAAGTTTATCAATTTTTTTTAAATGATTTGAAAAAGCTTAATTATTATAAAAGAAACAAAAATACTTTTATTGAGAGTATTAATTATGTAAAGAGTTTATAAATTTTAGAGGATGATTTTGAAAAACAAATTAAAAATACTTAAAAATAAAATTAAATAATCTATAACAAAAAAAAAGCATAAAATGTCTAAATTTGGTTATTATAAAATATTAAATTTAGGAAGAGAATGTTCTCAAGAAGATAGATGAATCATATAGAAAATTATCTTTAAAAAACCATCCAAAATTATCAAAAGGAGAAAACATAGTAATTGCAGAATATACATTTGAAAAATAAAAAGAATGTAATTTCGAAATTGAAATTTATCCTGGATATGATAAAAATTCAATAATATCATATAAAGAAAAGGGTAATGAAGAGCAAGGAAAAAAATCTTCAGATTCATTAATTCATATAAAAGAAAAAGAACATCTTTATTTTAAAAAAGTAAATAAAAATGATTTAATATATATTCATTCTTTAAGATTAAGTAATGCTTGAAATGGAGAAACTGTTACTATTCATACTTTAGATAATAGAATTATATATATTGCTATTGATGAAATTATTAATCCTAAAAATATTAAAGTTGTAAAAGGTGAAGGAATGCCTATTTTTAGAAAGGAAATTTCAATCAATGATATGAAAGTTAAAAAAGGAGATTTATTCATTAAGTTTAATATTCTTTTCCCTGAAATTATTAGTCCTGAGAGAAAAGAAAAAATCATTAAATTGGTGAATAACGACGAAAGTTAAATTTATTTTTAATCTTTAATTTTTTTATGATTTTTGGAAAGAAGGGTTTTTTTCTTTTTTTACTGTTTTTTTTTTTGTTTTTTATTTTAATTATTTATAATTAAATTAAAAATTTTAGAATAATTGTCCTTTGAATAAAATATTAATTGAATATTAAAGAATAAATCAAAATTAAAACTAAAACTCTGAAAAGTTGGAAATGAATGATCAAAATAAAATGAATGTATTAGAAGAACCTCCAATAATAATAGGTGAAGAAGAATTAAATAATTTAATGTCAAGTCAAAAAGATCAAAATAAAATAAATATAACAGAAGATAAAAAAGAAAATGTAGTAGATGGAATACACTTTGAAATTCAAATTGATCCAGAACTTTTAATTAAAGGATCACAAGAATTAGAAGATTATATTTGTCCTCTTTGTAAAGGATTATTATTAAATCCAGTGATAGATAATTGCAGTCATACTTTTTGTAAAGATTGTTTTAATAAATATTATAAAATAAAAAAACAATGTCCAATAACAAAACAAAAATTAACTATTACTGAATTAACTCATGTTGATGTAATTTCTAAAAGTATAGGAAAGAAAGAAATGAAATGTAAAAATTATTATAAAGGTTGTAATTGGATAGGTAAAGTTTCTGATATTGATTTTCATTTAAAAAATGAATGTGGGAAAAGTTTAGTTAAATGCATTTATAAAAATTGTAATGAAGAAATATTAAGAGAAGAATTACAAAATCATATTTTAAATTGTGAAAATAGAGAGGAAAAATGTAATGATTGTAATATGATGTTTCCTTTAAAAAACTTAAATGAACATTATAATAAATGTGTTAAAAAAAAAGTTAAATGTATTCAAGGATGTGGAGTTATTGTTGAAAGAGGAGAAATGGATAGTCATATTAAAAATTTTTGTGAAAATAGTGTTATTGAATGTAAATTCAAAGAATTTGGTTGTATGGATAAGTTTAAAAAAAAGGAAATGAATAGTAAAATGGAAAGTGGATGTTTTATGCATCTTAATTTAATTGCTGATTATATTATTCAAATGAGTAAACAGTTAAAAGATAATAATGAGAAATGTTGTAAAATTGAACTTAGATTGGATAAAATTGAAGAAATAATAAATAAAACAAATAAAGAACTAATGAAGGATGGTGATTCAAATAAGGAAATAAATACAAATATAAATAAAAATATTAGTAATACAAATATTTTAAATGATAATGGTAGTAATCATAACAATAACAACAATATTAATCTCAATAATATGGTAACTAATAATAATATAATAAATAATAATAAAAATGATAACAATGATACTCCTAATAATAATAGTAATAACAATATTAATACTTTGAATAATAAAAATGTTCCTGCCATTTATAAAAATAATCATCAAATTATTCATAATAATACAATTAATTTAAATAATAGTATAATTAATAATAATAATAATGGAAATAATAATCAAATAGTATCTCAATTTAATAGGAATTATCTTCAATCTCCAAAAACAAGTCAAAAAGTAATAAATCCAATGCAAACAAAATTAATAGTAGATTTACATAGTAATCCAATAAATAATTCAAATGAACCAATATTAAATAAAAAAAGAGAAAGAGAAAAAATAGAAGAAAAAATACCAGAAAGCCCTTTTGATATGGAAAGAATAAATGAACAAATTGTAATAAAAGGTAACAAAGCAACATTAACTGCAAAATATTTAGATTCACATTTATTTTTATTTGCAAATCCAGAATATGATATTGATTTAAATAATACTAAAATTCGAAATTGGAAAATAAATTTACTTACCAAATCTAAATGGATTGGATTTGGATTATGTGATAAAAGTTTAGTGTTATATAATAAACAAACATTTTGTACTTATCTTAAAGATAATCATTTTAATAATGGCAGTTATTTAATTTCTTCAAATGGTTTTTCTTGGAATTGTAATAATAAATTAGAAAACAATAAAAAAATTAATTTTCCAAATTTCAATGAACCTTTTTTAAGTTTTAATTTATCTTATAATCCAATTTTATTTGAATTAAGTTTTATTCATGATTCAAAATTAATTAAAAAATTAACTAATGTTAAACCTATTAGTTTAAATAATAAAATATTAACACCTTGTATTGTTTTTCTAGATTCTAATAATCAAATTGAATTATTTTTTAACAATGAATAATTAAGTATTTTATTAAAAAATTGAAACTCATTAAATATATTAAATATATTTATTATTTTTTTATTTACTCTAAAAATTCTTATAACTTATTTTAAAATAGTATACAATCAAATTTATTATTTTTTTTAATATTAAGCTGAATAAGCTCAAGTAAGAAAAAGAAAAAATGTCGAAAAAAGAAATTAAAAAACTTGCTCAAATAAATATACCTTTATATAATATGTCTAAATTGGTATGTAATTATACTTCCAAAGCACATCAATGTTTTCTATATCATCCAAATATAAGCTCATTCTCTATTATTATAGATCAAGAAGAAAAACATCAAAATATTTCAAAAACTTCTATGATAAATTTCTTTAATTATGCAAAAATATTAAATATTAAAACTATTTTTTTATTTATTAATCAGGAAAATAAAGATATTATGAAAATTACTCAAACTATTATGTTATTGGGATTTAAAAAAGAAAGTTTTTTAAATAATACTGTTTTAGATGATGGAAATTCATATTCTATTTTTAAAATGATTTTTGAAAAACAAAAAGAAAACGTTGATGAAGTAGAAGATATTGAATTTTAGAATAAGGTATATTAATCAATTTGTCATTTATAAATCAATTTTTATATCTATAAGTTTAATAATTATGATAATCTGGGTGAATTTTAAGATTATTTATTTTAGTATCTTCGCCTAAAGATTTGAATATTATGGATATTAAACTTTATTTATAATGTTGATTTGGAAATGATTTTTGATTTGAAAATTTTAAATGATAAATATATTTTTTTAATATAATTTAATAATTAAAAAAATAAAAATAATTAATGGAAATTAAAATACAATTTCTTGAAATAATACCTTCCATTAATGATATTAAAACTAATTCAAATGATGTTTTTTCAATGTTAATTTTATATGATTCATTTAAGATTATAATATCAAATTTTGAAAAAAATTTATTTAAAAAAGAAATCTCAACAATATTAGTTCAAAATAATTTTAAAAAAACAATTCCAATAAAATTATCTTTATTTAAAAATTCTAATATAATAGGAATGTGTGAATTTAATCCTGCAAATGAAACAAAATGGATTAATATATCAAATACAGCAAATAATCAAAATGAAAATAAATTATTTTCAAATTTAAAAATAAATATCAAAGTATCAATAATTAAAAGTAATAAAATAAACAATCAAAAAAAGACAAGTAATTATTTAACTAAAAAAGAAAAAATTGTATCTTCTGCATCTCAAAATTTAATTCAAAGAAAATTATATCCAAAAAAACCTTTAAATAATATAATAGTATCTCCTTTAAAATCAAATAAAAATTTAAGAAATAAATCATTATCAAATGAAGAAGAAATAAATTTAACAGATATAACTCCTCAATTAACAAATAATAACACAAATTTATATAAAGAAAAAAATTTTCAAAAATCTCAAAGTCCAATATCATCATTACATTATAATAAAATACCAACTAAAACAAATAGAAATCGTTATTCAAATTTAAGAATGAAAACTCCCCCTCTTCATGGAAGTAAAGAAGATAAAAGTTCTTCTTTATTAAAAAATAATAAAAATAATAGTCAGAAAATAATTAGAATTGAAGACACTGAAAAATATAGAAATTATTTTGATATAAATAATAAAGAAAAACATAAATTAGAAGAAGAAATTATTGATAATGATTTTAGAAAAACAATTAAAAATGATGATATAATTATTAATGATAATAATATTAATAATTCTCCTATTTTAAATTCATCTTCATATTCTTTTAATCCAAGTGAAGAAGATACAATGTCTTTTGAATCAAATTCAGATTTTAATTATGAATTAATTGATCCTTGTTTAAAAAAATATAATTCTGCTCAAACTGATTTTTTAATTTTTTATACGGATGATTATTTATCTACAATTTCTAATGATACTTTAAGTTTAGAAGCTCAATTAATGATTGAAAAAATTTTTGAGTTACAAAATATTTTTCATGAACAATTAAATATTTTAAATAAGAAAATATTTAAATATAGAAATGCATGTGAACATTATAGTGAATTATATTATTTTACTCTTAAAAAATATAATAAATTAAGAGAAAAAAGTAAAAAAAGAGATATTGATAAAATTAAATATGATAATAAAAATTTAAAAGTTAAAAAAGAAAAATTTCCAGGAATGTTTAAACAAGAAATAAAAATATGGAATAGAATGATAGATGATAATAAAAAATCTAATTTAAAAAAGTCACTTAAAAAAAGAGTATTTAAATTATTTATTCCAATATTAATATCAAATAAAAATAAATTATCAATATTACAAAAAAAATTTTTATCAGATTTAATAGAAAAAAGACAAATGAATAATACAGTAACATTTTCTGATAATGATCATCATATGAAAAATGCATTTAGTGGTGATTTATTTAATTCTCCAAAAATTAAATCAGTTGTTAATATTGATTCTCCTCATAGTCCTTCAGTTTCTTCAAATAGAAATAAAATGAAAAAAAGTTATGATGATAGAATGATTAAAAGTTATAAACCGAAAAAATTGTCAAAAATGCTTAAAAAATAATGATTTATTTTTATATAATTAAAAACTTAAATTTTATCTTAATTATATATATGTAAAAAATATTTTTTGGAAGACAAAAAAAAATTGAATAAAAACAAAATATGATTTATAATAAATGTTAAATTATTTATTATTATAAAAATATTTATTTATTAATTTAAACTTTGAAAAAATAATAAAAATATAAAAAATTAATGATAACTTTTTAAATTTAAAAAAATTTATTAAATTAAAATGCCAAGAAAAGCAGTGTTAGATCAAAGAAAAAAACCAGAAAAAGAAAATAAAAATATAGATTATCAAGAACAAGAAAAAAATTATTAGAAGAATTTATGATATGAGGTATGTTGATGGAGATAATATATCAGGAGCAAATGAAATAAGAAAATATATTAAAATCAATGAGAAGAGAAGCTTCTAATGAAGAAATTATGAGGCTTTTAAAAATTGCTGATAAAAATAGTTGTGGTTCATTTGAAAAAAATAATTTTATGAAAGCATTAGAAGAAACTTTTTCTGTTAGTGAAGAAGGGAAAAATGAAGTTTCTAATTCTTTGAAAATTTTTGATATTAGAGAAGATGGAAAAATTTCAATAAATAATTTAAAGAATATTTTATTAAAATATGGTAAAGAAAATGAATTTAGTGAAAATGATATTAATGAAATTATTCAAATTGCTCATCCTAATAAACTGGATTTGGTAATTATTAAGAGTTATTGAAAATTGGAAATTCCAATAAGGAATATATTAATCTTTTTTTCTTTTATTTATAAAAAATTGATTATTAATTAAATTTAAATTATTTTTAATGGTATTTTAGATTTGGGATTTCTTAATTTTCCTTTAAAACAATTTTTCAACAACTCTGAATAGAAAGTACAATCATATTTAAATAATTCATAAAAAAAATAATCAAATCAAGAGAAGATATATAAATTTGGAAATTATTTAATATATTTTTTAAATGAAATAATTCTTTTAATTCATTGTATTAAGACAAATTAAGCCTATTATATACATATTATTTTAGTAAAATTGGACAATTTCTTAAATGTAAAATAGATTGAATGAATAATAATATCATAAATATTTTCTAATCAATTTGATTATCTTGAACTTTATACTCTGAAATTGAGAATGATCAAATAAAGATTTTTAACAAGAGTTATTAATCTTTTATGGAAACTTCATATAATCTTTAAACTAAGAAACTTATTATAAGAATACATATAAAAAATATGCATTTAATTATTTATAATCTATATTCCTTAATATAAATTTATATAAATGAAAAAAATGTTGTTATTTGAATAAAATAAATAAATATATAGAATTATATTTAATTATAAATTATTTATTGAAAAATCTAAATCAGTGTCATAATCATTTTTCATAACTTCTTCCCAATTATGTTTTGCTTCTTCAACAGAAGAATACATTTTTTTTTTTTTATCATCATCTTCTTTATGATCTAATATGGAAATTTCATAAATATCACTTAAATTTTTTTCATAAGCTTCTTTTCCTATTTCATCTACTTTTTTTATATATAACTCATACTGTTTAACTAGTAATTGAATTTCATTTTTATATTGATTCCAAATTTTTTGTCTCATATTTAATAATTCTTTAAATATATCCATAGAATTATGAATTCTTTCAATATTTCTTTCTGAAAGATTAGATTTATTTTCATATTCTAAATATAATAAATTTGGAGAATCATTATCAATTTGTTTTAAAATATTTTTATAACCTCTTAATTCAGTTATAAATTTTAATAATTCATCTAATAACATTTTTGATTCTTCTTTTAAAGTCAATTTTTCAGAAAATAAATAAGGTGGATCTACAAAATATTGAAAATCACATTCAATAAAATTCCCTTTATAATCACATGAAATTTTATAAAATATATTTCTCAAACAATGTGATATATTTGGTTCTAAGTATATACAAGCACCTGTTAAATAAATTAATTTATGATATTTATATATTATTCTATTTCTTATTTTAATGATTAAATTTATTAAATTTTGGGCTTCTTTTAGATCTTCTCCATTACCATTTACTGATAAATTTATTGGTTTTGTTTGTTCTAATAAATTATCTTTTGTTCGGCTTGAACTACATCCCATTTTATTTCTAAGTTTTTTTTATTATAATAATTGTTTATGTTTTTAAAAATTTTAATCATTTTTTTTATTTTTATTTTATTTTAATTCATATCTTTATTCTAAAAAATATCCTTTTATATTTTTGAAATTCAACATAATGCTCATATAATATTAATATTTATATATATTATATGATATTTAAATATATAATTGATTAAATTAAATTAATTATGTTTTTTTTATTTTGAAAATATTATATCAATGTCTTTTAATCTTTTCAAAAAAAGAATTTGTAATACTTTATCAGTTTTATTTTTCATTTTATAAAAGTGAAACTTTTTCTTTATATAATTTTATTAATATAATATTGAGTAAATAATTCATTGAATTTTTCATTAAACTGTTTCTTTCTCAATTAAAACTTCATAATATTCATCATTTTTTAATATATTATCATTCATTTTTCTCTTAAAATTATAAAGTAGATTATAAATAATTTTATAATAGTTTTTTAATAAGATATTTTGTTTAAATCCTTTATATGAATGATTTTTTATTTTTATAAAAAAGTAAGACTTTTTTATTTAATTAATTTCAAATTAATTAATTATCAATATTTTTTAAAAATAATAAAAAGCGTTTTATAATATATAAAATTTTAATTAAAAATGTCAAAAATTCTCTTTACATCTCTTTTCATAATTTTGATTTCAATGGTATTATCATCAAAACTTCAAACAAAATGTATAGAAAAAGGTGGAGATTGTGATGGAACATCATATTGTTGTACAGATTTAGTATGTAAAGATTATAGATGTGTTTTAAAAGGAACAAAAGATAATCAAGTAGCTTGGGCTCCTGATGGAGAAAAATGCGATTGGTTCCATCATTGTGGAGACACTTACACTTGTCAATCTCATAGATGTGTTTTTAAAATCAATTCTATTGTTAAAGCTTTAACTAAAAAAGTTAAAAAAGCAGCAGAAACTCTTTAAATTAAATAAATAATAAAAAGACTTGATTATTATTAAATTTTTAATTTCAATTTCTTTCAAAAAAATAAACTACTAACAAGAAAATAAAAAAATGAAAATAAAAAAATAAGAAATATTAATTAAAATAATTTATTTAAATCAGCAAAAAATAAAGAAAAAAATAAACATTATAGTTTAAAATATAATAGATTACTGTTGTGAAGCAATTCTCTTTTGAGTTTCATCTTTTTTAAAATCTTCAAAATATTCATAAATAATAGTAACAGCTAATAAAATTCCAGTACCACTTCCAATAGCACCCATAAAATCAGCAAAAATAGTAAGAGCTCCAATACTCATTCCTCCTAAAGTAGCTGCTGCAGGTATTGTTCTATTTAATTGTTCATATATATTTTCTTCACTTTCTCTAATTCCTTCAAGAAAATAATTATTTTCTCTTAAATTTCTTGCAATGTCTCTTGCACTTTTACCAGATAATTCAACCCATGTTTTTGCAAATAAACCACATGAAATTAATATAAATAAAATATAAAATAAACTGTGAAGAGGATCTCTTAAAAAATCTACTAAATCTCTTGGAGGAGATATATAATATGCTAATCCTCCTATTGGTATTGATTGTCCTCCTTCTACATCTTGCCATTGACCTAATAATCTTATTAAAAAAAATGATTTATATCTTTTATATAATATTTGACTTATAAAATATAAATTTGATACTAAGGCACTTTCTAATATTATTGGAGTATTTGAACAATAAAATAATTTTATTGGTTGAGTTATATAATATCCTGGTAATCTTTTATTTGCTATTTTTATTTCTTTTCTAAAACCTTGGAAATAAATTACAATAATAAATACAATAATAGTAGCAATTAAATTAGATAAATTAGGTACATTAGCTCTATAAAAAGCTCTTTGAATAGCTTCTACTTTATTTTTTTTAGTGATAAGAAAATGAATAGTAGCAATAATAGCTCCTTCATATTCAACTCCTCTTTCACTTGTAACAGTGAAAGGACTAAAAGATTTCCAAATAATATTTTCACTAATATTAGTAGCAATAAAGAGTGAAATACCAGAACCAATACCATAACCTTTACTTAAAACTTCATCAAGTAACATAACTAAAATTCCAGCAAAAACTAATTGAAAAATTAATAGCATACAATTAGTAACTCCAATTAAATTAATATCACCATACATTCCACTAAAAACATAAGCAATAGCTTCACCGAAAGTGATTAATATACCAAATAATTTAGTAGCACCTTCATATAATTCTCTATCAGCTTTTAAACTTTGATCAACTTCAATTATTCTTGTTCCTGCTAAAACCTGCATTATCATTCCTGATGTTACTATTGGACTTATTCCTAATTCCATTAATGTTCCTCTATTTGATGCTAATATTACTCTCATCCAATGTAATGGATCACTACCTTCTGATTTATATATTCCATATAAAGGAATTTGAGAACATATTAAAAATATAAATAAAGTTATTGCTGTCCATATAAATTTTTCTGTTTTTTTTATGTTTTTTGGAGGTTTTGGAATTTCTGGTATTAAAAACATTATTGGCTTTATTAAGTAAATAAAACGAATTTGCTCTCCCATTTTTTTTTCTCTTTAATTTTTTGTGTCTTTTTTAAAATAATTTTTTTTAGTTTTTTAAATAATTGTTATTTTATGACAACGTGGTATATTATAATTTTTTTTTTTAAATATTATTATTTAATTTTATATAAATAATAAATATATTCATTTTTAAAAGCTAAATCTAATAAGAAACAATAAATAAAATAACAAAAATAAAAAAAAATGTCAATAATCTATGGATTAATAGCCCAAAACAAAAAACCTTTATGTGACTATTCAGAATATAAAGGAACCTTTACATCAATATGTTTAAGAACATTACCAAAATGTGTAGATGAAAGAGGATTATTAACAATTCAAGATAGTTATAATATATTTTATAGAAATCAAAATGGAATAACCTTTTTATACCTTTGTGAAAATTCTTATCCTCAAGAAGCAGCTCTTGTTTGTTTAGATAAAACAATAGAAGAATTTTTCAAAAATTTTCCAACTCAAAGTGATTATTCTAATGAACCTCAATATTGTTTAAATGATAAATTTCAAAGAAAAATATTTGAAAAAATGCAAAAATATAATTCAGATTCTAAAAATTTAGATGAAAATGTTCATGAATTAAAAGAAAATTTATTAAGTATGAATAAACAAGTTATTGAAGCTAATGAACTTGTTAATGAAAGAGGAGATCAAATTCAACTTATTGTTGAAAAAGCAGAAAAATTAAGTCAAGATTCTAATAATTTTGCTGATACTACAAAAAGAGTTAAAAGACTTGAAAAATGGAGAAAAATAAAAATGTATATTATTATTGCTGCTATTATTCTTGGTATAATATTATTTCTTTATATTTTTTATCGTATTACTCATTAATTATTAAGAGATTTTTATTTGTTTAAATATCATTTTATTATCTTTATTTAAATAGGAATCCTTTTTATTTAAATTTTTTGGATTTGTTTTTTTATTTAAAAGAAGAAAATTTATATTTTATTTATTTTTTTTTTATTATTTTTTGAATATTCATATTAAGTTTATTAGTAATTGCTATTTTATAATCTACTTTTTTTCCATGAATGAAATGTGGTTGTGTTTTTAATATTGAATTAAACTCTCTAGGAAGATCTAAATAAAAATATTATTTATTTTTTTATTGTGCTTTTATATGTCATTATTACACAATCAATAATAGAAGTAAATTGTTTCTGGAATTAATCTTTTTAATCAACTTAACCTTAATATTATATTGATTTATTTAATTGTACTGGATAATAAAAGGTAAATGATATTTAAAATATAATCACAACATTTATTTCATCTTAAATTAAATATAATATCAAATTGATAGAAAAAAAAATAAATACAAAATGAAAAATAAAACCTTTTAACATAATAAAATGATTTGTATAATAATTTTTAATTATTTATTTTAAAGAAAATTATAATAAATAAAACTAAGATTTTTGTAATAATATTATTATATATCATCAAAACAAAAAACAAATGGGAAAAAGTATTTTAACACTTAAATTTTAAGTTCAGAAATTAATTTTTCAAAAGATTTTTTACCAACAGGTTTTTGAATATAATGACAAAATCCTTTAGAAGAATATTCACTTTCTTCCAATTCATCTAATAAAA
>JAEEGK010015647.1_pt1 | contig 16775 bp, 17 predicted proteins | sample 8958771 | NCBI WGS metagenome assembly JAEEGK01 (sample SAMN16246547, study PRJNA631951) | gut metagenome | biome: gut microbiome; feature: rumen; material: SC-attached | host: Bos | place: Iran: Karaj | collected 2018-10 | reverse complement strand
ATGATTTAGATTTAGTTAGAGATTGTATTATTGAATACGAAACAATCGCGAAAATAGAAGATGGTCAAATAATACCTCTTGCTGTTGGAAAAACTGATATTATTGTTAATTATAAAGATAATCAATATCGAATCATCTTAAATGTTACTGAAGATGATTTAATTAATAATAATGATGAAGATAATGAAGAAGAACCACCAATAGAAAATCCTCATACAGGAACTATATTACCAATTTGTTTTTCACTAATCATTATATCTGCTAGTATTATTAATTATAAAAATATCAAAAACAAAAAATATTTTATTAAATAACTCACATTATTAAAATGTGAGTTATTATATTTATATAATTAATTGTTTACAAATAGATAATAAAAATTATATAATTAATACATAGTAATGGTAGGAGGAAAATCTATGAAATTAAAATTATTAGTATTTATTACTCTACTATGTTTGTTTCCTTGTATTGTTAATGCAAGTGTTAATGCAAGTGAACTTCCTATTGTTGCTCCAAAAATAACGCAAAATATTAATGTAGCCCTAGATTGTGATAAATGTTTTTTAAAAGATGATATTAGTGTAAAGTTTCAATTATTTGTAGAAGATAGACCAATTGAAGGGTATGAACTTGTATTAAACAAAGATAATGGCTATAAAGGAGTTTTTGATAATTTACCAATATATACTGGTGATACTGGTGAGGAAATACCATTTAATGTAAAATACTATGATAATGGTAATTATTATGACTTAAATGAAGATGAGATTGGATTAAAAGTGGTGAAAATAGCTATGTGGGTTCCAGTAGATAATCAAAATATAGAAGAAGGTCATGATTATATGCTATTATCTGCAAAGAAAAACATGATAAAAAGTGATAATTATAAAATATATGCTTTAAATTCTGATTTAAGTAGTATTGAAATTAACTTAGATAGATTTAGATATTATTCTCCATCAGATAATGATTATTCAAATTATGCTATATTAAATGATCCACCAGCTAGTGCTATTTGGCATTATGAAAAACCTATTATGATTATTAGAAATGGAATAAGTTTACAAGATGATTTAGAATCAAAATATGGCTATTTCAAAAATTATAATAATGAGTATTTAAGTCTAGTTGGAAGTCTAACTAACATTGAAGATAATATATATTTTACTACTTCAAATAAAACTGGATGGCAAGAAAGTGAACAAGCAATATATGAACGATATTTAGATTTAATTCCATATGGAAGGAAAGATTTTATTATAGGTTCTGATATTTATTGGAATGCGTATTTACCTACAAATTATGATGCATCAATTAAAAATTGGCAAGACGGTTATGATGTTAGATATTTAAGTATTGATAATAATATGAACGTAACAGCAGTAGATAATTATGAAGATGCAACTTTCATTGTAGCTTTTGAAAAAGGAGAAGATAAAGAAGTTAGATTATTAGATTTACAATATACTAAAAAGATGTGTACTGGAGATCAAACTGAAATAACATTAAAAGTTAATTCTAGTAAATCGTTAACTACAATATTCGATGATATGGATGATTTAGATTTAGTTAGAGATTGTATTATTGAAGATGAAACAATCGCGAAAATAGAAGATGGTCAAATAATCCCTCTTGCTGTTGGAAAAACTGATATTATTGTTAATTATAAAGATAATCAATATCGAATCATCTTAAATGTTACTGAAGATGATTTAATAAATAATAATGAAGATGAAGATAATGAAGAAGAACCACCAATAGAAAATCCTCATACAGGAACTTTATTACCAATTTGTTTTTCACTAATTATTATATCTGCTGGTATTATTAATTATAAAAGTATCAAAAATAAAAAATATTTTATTAAATAAAGACAGTTCAATTAATGAACTGTCTTATTCTTTATCACAATTTGGACATATGATATTATCGTTTTTAGATACTAGTAATTCTCCACAAGTTGGACATTTCTCACCAGTTGGTTTATCCCATAAAGCATATTTACATTTTGGAAAATTGTTACAGCCATAGAATATCTTACCCTTTCCAGTTTTTCTTTCAACAATTTTACCTTTACCACATTTTGGGCAATCACAAACTTCCACAACTTCTTTTTTATCTTTTTTAATATACTTACAAGTTGGGTAATTACTACAGGCAACAAAATCACCAAATTTACCACTACGCACCACTAAATCTCCCCCACACTCTGGACATATTTCCCCAGTTGATTCTGGAGCTTTCTTTTCCATTTCATGGAATGCTTTATCAACAAGTGGTGCAAATGCATCGTAAAAGTCATGTAATACCTTTATATTGTCTTCTTTAGCTTCAGCTATTTTATCTAAGTCAGATTCCATATTAGCGGTATATTCGACATTAACTATACCACTAAAAAATTCTTGTAATTTATCAGTTGTTTCTATACCAATTTCAGTTGGTTCAAATTTTTTATCTTTTAATACAACATAATCACGATCTTTAATAGTTTGAACAATTGTTGCATAAGTAGATGGTCTACCTATTCCTAAACTCTCCATTTCTTTAATTAAACTACTTTCAGTATATCTTGGAGCTGGTTTAGTAAAATGTTGAAGTTTATCAATTTTATCGGCAGTAATACAATCAGATTTATAATTTTTTAAATCAGGTAGTACTACATCTTCAGAATCTTCATATTCATTATATACTTTTAAATATCCATCAAATGTTAAGACACTACCAGTTGCTTTAAAAGTATAACCATTATTCTCAAGTATTACTGTTGTAGCCATTACTTTAGCATCAGCCATTAATGAAGCTAATGCCCTTGTATAAATTAATTTATATAATTTATATTCATCATTTGATAAATATTCTTTAACTGATTCCGGAGTTCTATTAATACTTGTTGGTCTAATACCTTCATGAGCATCTTGCATATTATCATCTTTTTTACCAGTTTTAACATATCCAATATACTCTTCCCCAAATTTACCTTTAATAAAACCATAAGTTTCTTTAATAAATGAATCACTAACTCTTACGCTATCAGTACGCATATAAGTAATTAAACCAACAGTTTCATTACCTAAATCTACACCTTCATATAAATCTTGAGCAACTTTCATTGTTTTTGATGGAGCAAATCCAATCTTACTTGATGCTACTTGTTGCAAGGTAGATGTTTTAAAGACTTCATGGGCACTTTTCTTTTTCTCTTTTTCAGTTACTGATTCAATTTTGAATACTCGAGATAATTCCCCAAGGATTTCATCAGCTCTTACTTCATTAGGTATTTCTATTTCTTTACCATGATATTTTTCTAAAGTTGCTCTAAAATCCTTAAAATCAGCTTCAATTGTCCAATACTCTTTTGGTACAAATGCTTGTATTTCTCTTTCACGATCAACAATTAGTTTCAATGCAACACTTTGTACTCTACCAGCTGATTTACCCCCAGTTTTTCTTTGCATTAATTTGGATAATCTAAAACCAATTATCCTATCTAATATTCTTCTTGTTTCTCCACTTTTAACAAGATTCATATCAATATCTCCAGGATGCTTTATTGATTCTAATATTACATCCTTAGTTATTTCATTAAATACTACCCTCTTATATTTATTATCAGGTATTTTAATTTCATCATATATATGCCAAGAAATTGTTTCTCCTTCCCGATCGGGATCGGTTGCTAGATAAACCATTTCAGCATCTTTTACTTCTTTCTTTAAATTACTAACTTCCTTATTTTTTCCTTTAATAACTACATAATTTGGTTTGAAATCGTTATCTAAATCAACACCTAAACCATATTTACCTGTAGTTGCTAAATCTCTAATATGTCCTTTACTAGCAATAACTTTATAATCACTACCTAAATACTTACCTATAGTCTTACACTTAGCAGGTGATTCAACTATTACTAAATTTTTCATACTGTTTCCTTTCTTAATTTAATTCATTTTGTACTGCTTCTTGCTCTTCTTTCAATCTTTTTTGTTCTTCCTTTATCTTATTTAATCCATCATCTAAATATTTAAAATAATTACTTTGAATAATATCTTTACTAATTTGCATTTTTTTAGTTACAATATTATTTATTCTCATAACTTCTTCATCTGAATATTCTTCATCTGTATAATACTTAATCTTTGATTTACTAGCATTATAATAAGCTATATTATTCTTCCAAGAACCATCTGCAAAAGTAACAATATTTAAATAATCAGGACTAAATATATCAGAACCCATATAATACCTTGGATCATAATCAAGACCAAATAGATTAGCTATTGTTGGGGTTAAATTAATGTATGAAGTATAAGTATCATAAACTTTACCTGGAGTTGCACTATTATAAATTACTAGTGGAACTTTTTCAATTTCATAATCAGTTAAATCACGATCAATTACTTTACTAATAGTACTTGACTTCATACCATATGGATAGTGGTCTCCATATAATATTATAACAGTATCATCCAAAACACCAGCATTTTCTAACTTTTCTAGCATAACCCCTAGACCATCATCTAAATATTTTAATTTAGACATATATCTTCTTATTTCCATCGGATAACCCATACCCTTAGTTAAATCAAGATATTTATCACCTTCAATGCAAGAATATCCATATGGTTGATGACCAGAAACAGTAGTTAACCACGTCATAAATGGAATTGATGTATCAGCTAAAACTATATCCATTGCTTTACTTAAAAATTCTGTATCATCAGCCCAATTGACATATTCCCATGAATATTTCATTTTTAAATCTTTAACACCATAATACTTACCACTACCAAGTCCTTTATGAATTGTACTACGATAATAATAAGCTTCTGTATAATCATGCATACTAGTTGTGCTATAACCCATATTATTAAATAAATTAAATAATCCCGTAAAATAGGTATTCTTTTTATATACATTTGCAGTACAATTATTTTGAATTGTATATAAACCACTCATACCACTAAATTCATTATTTCCGGTAGCACAACTATTTCTAGGACTATAGTTATTTGGAAAATATAATCCTTCTTTATATAATTTATAAAAATTAGGGAATAATTCTTCATTAATAATGATATCATTTACTGATTCCATCATAATAACTATTAAATTCTTATCTTTAAATATACCAGACATATCATTATAATCAGTTATTCTTTGATTGATTAAATAATTATTAATTTTATTATATTTTTTATTAGTTTCTTTTTCTATTAATTGTTTCCATGCTGTATCATCAATTACTCTCGCTAAAATTGGATCTTCTTCAGTGGTATTTGATTTTGATTCTGATTCTGTTGGTTCTGGTACATAATCATAATCATATTCATTTGGATCTTCTTGATTAATAGATTTAATATCTAAAATCCCATAACCAATAATACCAAATTGATTAACCGCTATACTTGGTACACTTGGATAACGAAATAAAGCTTTGTTACTAACAGTTTGGTATTTTTCTTGAAAGGCAGCATTTGTTAATGTCACACTATAAACAATGCCTAACACAACACCTACTATTGATGCAACCACTATTCTAACAATTGGTTCATATTTAAATGGATATCGCAACATAAATCTTTTACTTTTAGGCATTAGTAATTTATCAACAAAAATATAATATAATAATAAAATAACAAATGGTATAAATATTAAATAATAATACCAAAAATATGATGCTATAAATTCTTTTATGTAGTCTACTACCGCCCCTAGTTGGCTTCTTGTATTAATTGACATATATAAACCAATAAAATTATTGAAACCAAGTTGTAAAAATGCATAAAAACTAGCTGCAAAAACTAAAATTGATGTTAATATTTTATTCGCTAACATTGGAAGCCATGATAAAATGAAGCTTATAATAATAGCCATAAAATTTATACCTATAAATATTCTTAATAAAGCCATATCAAATACTTTAATACTACTTATTAATCGAAATGTTATTTCTATACATGTAAAAAACAACATAATTATTAAATAATTCTTAATAAATTTATTTCTCATTATTTTCACTAAAATTCCTCATTTCAATAATTTTTTGAACTGGCTTATAACTGCATCTATAATTTGATAATATACCATATTTTGAAATATTTTCAAGATGTTTTTTAGTTGGATATCCTTTATGATCTTTAAAACCATACATCGGATATTCTTTATCAAGTTCATACATCATAGCATCCCTAGTTACTTTGGCAAGAACTGAGGCTGCTGCAATTGTTAAAGATAATGCATCTCCATGAATTATAGACTTCGTATTATCTCTAGGAAGAGGCATAGCATCTGTTAATATATAATCAGGTTTGACACTTAAATTATCTAAAGCTATTAACATTGCTTTTCTAGATGCTTCATAAATATTTATTTCATCAATTTCTTTTGCACTAACTTCCCCTATACCATAACTTATGGCATCACGCTTAATAATGTCATAAAATTCATTTCTTTTTTTTTCACTTAATTTTTTAGAATCTGTTAAACCAGGTAAAGAATAGTTAACTGGTAGAATTACAGCAGCAGCAACAACAGGACCAACTAAAGGACCACGCCCTACTTCGTCACATCCAGCAATTAACTTATAACCTTCTTTATATAATTCTTTTTCATATTTGAGTAAATCAACAGAATTCATCAAAAGTCACCCCAACTATTTTACCTCCAAATAAGTCATTATACAACCTTTGACTTATTCTTTCATAATCAGGGTCATCACCATCATACATTTTATATTTATTAGCAAACTCTAAAAAAATATCATTTATACTATCATGAATAGAAATTTTATAATAGTCAGTTAATATATTAGGATATTTATTTTTATAAAATGCTACTAAATAACCACCAATATCTGTTAAATTTAATATTTCAGGCCTAATGGTTGCTGTTGCAGCGAAAGATAAAGCAGTTTCACTACTGCCTAAATCTGGCCATAAAATTCCTGGAGTATCAAGAAGTAAAAATCCATAATTTGTTTTTAACCAATTGATACTTTTAGTAACTCCAGGTTTATTACCAGTAATAGCAACTTTTTTCCCAACCAGATTGTTTATTAAAGTTGATTTGCCTACATTAGGTATACCTACTACTCCAATTTTAATTTCTTTATCCTTTAAACCATTTTTTCTTCTCTTCTCATTTATTGGAGTCATTATACCTTTAGTAATACTAATTAATTCTTTATAATCTTTATTATTAGTTAAATCCATTAATACTACTTTAAATCCATCTTCTTCATATTTTTTAACCCACTTATTAGTAACACTTAAATCACATAAATCTTTTTTGGTCATTACAATAATCCTAGGTTTATTCTTAAATATTTCATCCATATCTTTCATTTTACTAGATGATGGCATTCTAGCATCAATAACTTCATAAATAATGTCAATTAAGTCTATCTTTTCCTTTATTTGTCTTTTAGTTTTAGCCATATGCCCTGGATACCAATTTATATTAGTTTTTTCATTCATCCCCAATCAACTCCTTCTAACTATATAATCTTTTATTGTTTTTTAGTTTTACTTAGTTTCTTTTCAAAAACATAATTAAATATATTTTCTCCATCATTTGCCGCAATATCTTCTATGTCAAACCCATCCAGTAAATATTCACCATAATGTGAACAAAACTTATAAATTGCTTGTTCAGGCGCATTATCACGAATATCTCCACCAATTATAACATCTGGTCTATACTTGTATTTAGAATATCTTTCTTTATCATTATACTTATATCCAAATACTATTCTCTTCTTATCTCCAAAACTATTCTCAATCAATAATAAAAAACATAACTTGTATTCTTCTTCATAGTGGCCTACAATCCCATTATATAATCCAAATGAAGCTAAATACTTTTTAATATCAATATCACCATTGTGTTCCCTAACTCTTTTATTGTAACTTTCAGAAATATTTTTTACAAACAAAGTTTTAAACATATTATATTCCCCCTAACAATTATTATACAACCAATAGGATGTACTCCTATATTTTTTTCAAGTGTTAACTAAATCAATGTCAACCAGTTTATATTAGTTTTATTATCCATAGGAATCACTCCATTTCTATACAATTATACCATAAAAAGAAGATATTTATATCTTCAATAGTTAATGATCATCTATTAATTTGTTTTCATCTATATATTCATAATTTAATGAATTCTTATTACTTATAACTGGTTTACCTAAATTTTTTTCTATATTATCACGTGCCGCCTTAGCTGCACTACCACCCATTTTTGCAATTTTCTTATTTTGTTCTAACCCAAAAGGCTTATGCTCTTTAGCTAGTTCTCTTGTTGCTATTTCACCTAAATCAGTTAATACAACTTCTATATCAGTCATATTATCTCTTAATGATTCTTTTCTAAGTCCTTTAAATGCCTTATACTCACTTGCTTTCATTCCAGACCAAGATTTATATATTTCATTGGTTAAAATTCCATATTCATAATCTTTTGTTATTCCAGAATCTTTCCAAACGTCAGTCAATTTAAATCTATCAACTATTCCAGTTAATCTTGATTTAATCCACTTATCATCATAACCTCTTTTACGATAATACTCTACTGCTCTATTAACAGCAAGTTCTGGATCAAACACTTCATCAATTCTTTCTTTTCCTAATGACGCCAGCCACATTTTAAATGATTCGGCTTTTGGTGATGGAATAGATTCTATAAGTCTAAATATATTTTGAGTATTCAACATATCAGTATTTCGCATTTTGCCATCTTTAGCTTTTAATTTGAAAGTGTCACAATTTGTGACGGTTTCATTTCCTTCTTTAATCATTCTTGATTTTAATGTTCTCCAATAATGCGATGGGTCACTACTTTCTGTTAAAACACTGATAATATCAATGACACTAAAATAATAATCTTCTTTATCTTTATTCCAAATACTTCTTATTTCTTTTCCTTCAAAAAGATTTGTAATAGTTGCTAATTTATTGTCCATAGTATTCCCCCTTTACAATGATTTATCAACTACTTATATTATATCATAGCAACAAGAAAAAACGAACATATTTTCTATATTTATGCAATTTACTATAAGGTATGGTGTCAATGACAATATCAGTTAGCTAATTCTAAATAAAAAAATACCTATTTTAAGGTATTATTAACTATTTTTGACAACTTTTTATGATTTATTTAATAAACTATGCAAGATCTTAATCTTTGCAAAGCATTGTAAATAAAGGGAATCTATGAAAGTTACCATAAAACAATATCAACCAATTTATATTAGTTTTACTTTCATTCATTTGGATCAACTCATTTTATATTTCATCTATAGTTATTATATTATGATTACTATCACAATCAATTTTAACATTCATATTATCTTTTAAATATTTTATCACTTCTATACTTGGGAACAATCTATCTTCTTTATATAAATCATCAATGTTAATCCACATAGATTTGTTTTCTTCAAATTCAAGAGGTTTACCAAAATATTCATCAACAATAAATATATCAAATTCAAATATTCTTTCTGGATATTCAATAGTATTATGTCCTATACAATGCTGTTTTGTAATTGTAATACCAGTTTCTTCTTTAAACTCTCTTATAGAAGTCTTTTCAGCAGTTTCACCATCTTCTATTTTACCACCAGGAATATCATAATATCCATTATCATGTTCCTTATAATTTATAACAACAACTTTATTATCTTTTATTAAATATGTTCTAACTGCTATCCTTATTTTTTTATCCATACTTTTCACCTCTTTTTATTGATATAAAATATGCTTCAAAACATTTGTCGGCACATTACAAGCCAACCAATTTATATTAGTTTTATTTTCATTCATTTGGATCAACTCTTTTATTTTAATATTCCATATTAAATCTATCTTCAATTATTTTTTTCTTCTTTTGTGTAACACTTTCTAAATCTTCTAAAGTAAAACCAAGTAATTTAGAAAGATAATCTAATTCAACAAGAAACATTTTTACATCTTCCTTATTAGGAACCATATCAAAGTTTGCTGAACATTTATAAAGTGTTAAGAATGTTTCAATTATATCACCTTTTTGTGAATCAGGAAACTTTTCATCTAATGATACATCAGTAATATTACAAAAATACAAAATCATAAAAAGACAATCAATATATTCTTCTAATACTTTTTCCTTTTCACCTGTCTGTTTTATAGACCAATATTTAAAACATCTAGTTTCGTTAGCTAATTCACCAAGTTCAACTAATAATTCTAATCTATTTTTTCTAACAATCTCTTGACCATTTTTATACCTAGATTCAAATACACTATCTAAATATTTTGTTACTTTATATATATTTGTATAATTAAACATAATACACCTCTTTTATATATGGGGTTAACCGGAAATATCAAGCCCATAATTCCTAACCTAAAAATCGTTATTTTTAGGTATTTTATATTATTTTTACTATATTCTAATTAAAATATGTAAGATCAAATTTCTAGTTTTTCCTTATTTTATAGGAGTTTCATGAGTGGCTAGACTAAATCAATATCAACCAGTTTATATTAGTTCTATTTTCATTCATTTGGATCAACTCCTTTATTTTTTATATGTTTTTTCTAAAAATATACGCTTTTCAAATCCACCACGTTTCAATCTCTTTTGTTTTGCAACTTCAACAACATCATCTAAATTTTTGTCATTTAATTCAGCAATAGATTTTAGAATTTCTAACACATCTGCAAGTTCTTCTATAGTTTCATCAGAATTCTTAGAACTTATAACTTCATTTGCTTCTTCTAAAAGTTTTTTATATAACTCAACTTTGTACTCTTCATCTGCTAATATTCTCGTAACAGATTCTTCACCATTACTTGCTATTATATTTGGTATGTTATCTCTAACTAGCTTGTTAAATATCCTTTCCATTTTATCACCTCATTTTTTTCTTGGTCTTGACTAGCTGTTCTCACCTTATCAATTCCTAAGCAATTTTTACTTAAAAATAAACTTTTTATGCTTATATTTACCTAATTTTAATATATTTTAACATAAACGTGTAAGATCTATTATTATAATTAGTATTTTAGGTACTACAGTATCCATCATTATCAACTAATTTATAAAGTTTTAAAAATACTATTTATCTTTTACTAATTATACTATCTTTTTTAATTTTTGGACAACCTACTACATAAGTTCTTGTTTGGCCAGTTAATATTTTTTCACCATCTTTTAAATAATAATCATCAAAGGTCTTAGCATTGTTATTATTGATAAAATCATTTAATTCTTCTTCGGTTAAATCTCCAACAAAGACATTATAACGCTTTATACTACTATCTTTATTATATTTTGGTATAGTAGCACCATAATCTATTATACAATAACCATTTTTATTATCAACTATATTGAAACAATGTATTTCTCTTTTACCGTCATATTCAATTACTCCCATACAATAGTAAGTTTCATAACCAAAAAAACTTAAAATTTGTTGAACTAACGCCCCTATTTCAGTACACAAAGCGGCACCTTTACCTTTTAAATCACCTAATTTATTATTTTTAAAATGTTCAAATACATTAACACCGGGGTTATTAATTAAAGACGAATCATAAAAAATATCTTCTCTATCATTTATTCCAATCCCTCCAAAATACTTAATAATAAAAGGAAATAAATTGTATATAAGTAAACCTTTATTGTTGATGTTGTATTTTCTTATAAAATTTACGCAATCATAGATAAAATCAGTTGTTTCCATTCCATAATCTTCCGCATTTATACATGAATATTTTATTCTTGTATTAAGTGGTATAAAACCTTTAAAAGCATCAGAAAACTTTAATGGGGATAAATATCCTAGGCTAGAGACCTGAACTGCATGAGAGTTTAAAAACTCAATTCTTTCCTCAACAAATGATTTAATATCTTTTTCTTCACAATTTATCACTTTTTGTAATATATCCATTATAAGTACCTTTCTTTGAAAGTTTAACCATCAATATCAATCAATTTATATTAGTCTTTCATTATTATCAACAATTATTTTATAAATCTAAATACCATAACAATTGAGTTTCATTAGGGCAATCTATATATGCATATTCATTTATTGAGCGTAGCACCATTCCTTGTTTATGATAAAAATTAACAGCAGCTGGATTAGTATTTTGACATTCAACTTTTAGTTGTTTAAAACCATTGTTAATGGCATATTCTTTAGCCATATTAAATAGTTTTTGTCCAATTCCTTGGTGTTTATACTTATCACTTACTCGAATATCCCACAAAACAGCTAAATCATTTCTTTTTTCTAGCATATTACAATTATCAGTTCTTGTTGCAACTGTACAACCAGCTATCATTTTATTATCAGTATCATAGGCAGCAAAAAATTTCCAATTTTTCAAATCAAATAATTCACCCCATCTACTAGTTCTTGTTCCAAAATCTTTATGAAATTTAGGAACATCTACTAATTCCATTTTTATTCCACCAAGTCCATTATCTATTTTTATTAATTCATATTTCTTTGTTGTATCATAATAAAATGGAATATTACCATATTCTTTTAATTGATCTACGTTAATCTCACAATACCTAATATTTTGCATGTTATTTATTCACCTCTTTTATTATTGATATAATTATAAATACCTACTTTCATTTGTAATCATTTTTTTATCCATAAATACATTCCTGTTATAACATCTGGTTTATATTTAAAACCAACTGATTCTATTACTTCAAGAAATTCTTCCTCAGTCATTTTATGATATATTTTAATATTCATATATATTACCTCCTAAAATTCACTTTTATGTTCTTTAAAGAACTCATTATAAACTTTAACATTACCTAATTCTGTCCATTTTTTAACACTAACAGGAATACTATCTAAATCATATATTTTTGCTCCATCTAAAGCTAGTAAAAATGGTGAATGGGTTGCTATAATAAATTGACAATTATAAAATCTTGCTGATTCTTCAATAAATATTTTTAATTTCAATTGATTCTCAGCTGATAAACTATTTTCAGGTTCATCAATAATATAAAGTGAATTGTCTTGAATTTCATTTTGCCAAAAACCTAGGGCAGTTTCCCCATTAGACTCTTGAATGATGTTATTATTAATTAATCTAGTTCTAACAAATTTAGATGTAGTCATCCTTTTAGCATCTACTTCATTCTTTATTCGTTCATAATCAGTAATATCAAAACCTTTATCATTACCATATTTATAATCAAAATATTTACTAACCAAATCATCTTTTCTTCTATTTACATTAGAATTAATGGCTCTTAAATCCAGTAAATAATCAAATACATCATCACTAGAAATATATTTTATTTCCTTACAATCATACTCATGAACTAATTCATAATTTCTCTTACAAATTTCAACATATTTATTATAAATATCTCCTTTTTTATCGATATTTCTTTTTGATGCATTAAGAGTATCACTAATAATATTTAATATAGTTGTTTTACCTGAACCATTTCCTCCATAGAAACAAGTAATTGGTTCAAATTCAATATTGCTAAATTCTTTTTCAGGAAAAATTCTTAAAGGATATACATTATTATGAATATTTAATTTATTTGATAATAAAAAATATTCTGTATCTTCATCTAATAATTTAAAATTTTTTAAAAAAATCATGGGTTCACCTCATTATAGTACTTGCAATTACATATTGTATATTGCCTCTAAACAAATTTGTTTTTTCCCTAGTTATTTATCTACTTCCAATACTATTTACAGCTTCTTCTATAATAGCAGAAATATTATCATAATCAATAGTAGGTTTCATTTGAGGATTCATAATATATCTTTGACAATTATGCCATCTTTCTAAATTATCTAACAATTCATCAAACTTATCTCCAAAACTATCTTTAAACTTTTTTATTGCTTCCATATCTCCATTAAAATACATAAGAAATAAAAAATCCTTATCAAGTCCTAATTCACTCAATTTATCGCTATATATTCTAAGAGCATTAGCACCAAATTCATAAGCGTCTTTTTGCTGTATTTCGGGAATAATTAATTCTACAATAAACTTAGTCATAGCTTCATTTAATTGATCTATTTGTTCAACAAATCTATCTTCACCATATTTTTTTGTATTGTTAACTATTTCTTCTTCACTATAAGAAGTAGCCAATGGAATGGATAATCCACGAGTATTTTTTGTAATAAAATGAATTATTTCATGTATTAATACATATATAGAAACATCTTTTTTAACATATATTTTATTTTCAAAAAATATTCCCATTGCCCCATAAATATATCTTTTTTTTATTTTACTAGGAACATTACTTAAATCATCTTTTACTATCACAATATTATTGATAGCATCATCGATTAGTTTCATATCAATAATATTTCCATAATTTATATTAAATCTTGCAAATAGTTGTTTAACAATTGTAATAGTATCTTGTAAACTATCTTGTTTTTGAAAATATATTTCCATCAAATACACCTCATAATTTTTCTATTAACGGCCTTTTTCGGTAGATAAATATATAAATTTAGGGTTTTCTATAACTTTCATACTTTTTTTGTCTATAAAACCAAGAATATCTGAAGTATCTATTTTCCCTGTTGGTTGCATGATTACACTTCTTCGCATTTTAACAAATTTTTGGGCTCTTTCTGCTTCTTCTTCACTTATTGGTGTAGGCTCATTATGATCCTTAGGTAACCGAAATACTACTATATAACAATCATAACTAACTGCATAACTTCCATATTCATAACTTAATAATTGATCAACACTGCTAACATCACTTCCAAATGAATCTACCTCACCAAAAGTATAAAGTCCATTATTAAGGATAGATGTTGCTGCCTCCAAATCAACTGTTGCATGCATATAAATATTTTCTGTTGTAGGATCACACTTTGCTAACAGATTTTCTACACTTGTATAAAATTGCGTATTATTCCTATACTTGTTTTTATTATAATCCATTTTTGCTGCTGTTATTGAAGCACTACATTCTTCTAAATGACTACTTAGTTCATAAATTTTTGGCATAGCTATTAAGAATTCACAATAACGTTCTAGTAGTATTCTATCATTTTCTGTAAGATTTTTCTTTTCTAAAATACTATTTAAAAATGAAAAATATGAAGTAAATGAAGAAATATAATTATTTACATTGAATCGATATGTATCGAACTTAAAACTTTGAAATTTATGATTATTAATTGTTTCTTTTAGTTCCTCACTTAAACTCGACAATCTTATTTCAGTTGGCTTAACTGGTGAGTTTACGCTAAAATGGCTATAATGATCCTTTCTTTCTTGTTCGTTAATAAAATCAATTATTCTGGGTAGTACTTCATCTGGATTAGTAGAAAAAGGTATTTTATACTGACGGCATTTTTCCTTTACTCTATCCAAAGTATTTATATAATTTCGATAGGATTCTGGATAATTTTTTTGCCATTCATCAAAGGAACAGTAATATAATCTTGCTGCATCAATGTCATTAGGTGGTAAACTATTAATATAGTTATCTCTAGTTTTCAAAATAAGATCTTTAAAAGTTGGAGATTCATAATAATCTTCGATTGGTGCATTACTAGGAATATGGTCAATTATGTTACATTGAGCAGCTTTTTTACCTTTTTTATCAATAACTACCTCAAAATATAGAATTAGATTTATATTTTTATCATAATACCTAAAATAATATTTATAATATGGTTTTAAAGAATCACTTATTTTATTAATAACACTCATTTTGTTACCTCCATTATAGATTATAACATATATTTAACAATTTTAAAAAATAATAATGATAACATTTTGTAAACATAATTTACATATTTCTTGATTTATTTTAATACAATGATATAATTCAAATAGAGGATGGTGTTATTGTGAAAGATATTTTAAATGATGCTAATAGAATGATTCAGGATTTTAATAATCAGGATTTACCTTATCAATTAGAATTAGTACAAGATGAACACACCAATATAAATGAAGGAATATTTGTTGTTGCTAAATGGAAATGGATGGATGCAACGTATTTTTCTGGAATATCAATAACCAATGAAATTAAAGATTTTGCAGTTTATGTAAAGTTAGAACCTAAAGGATATTATATCTGGTTTGATTCTAAAGAAGAATACAACTTATCAGTTAATCCAAATAATATAAGTTCTGAAGCAAGTTCTTTTTATGGTAAAACATGGAGTTATCACAAAGAAATTGTCTTAGGTAAAGATAATCAATTAAATAAAACTGGTCTAATTTCATTTACCCTTAATACCAAATCAATCCATCAGCCAATTGAGGAATGGTTATATAAAAATGGTTATAAAAAAAGAAAAATAACATTAAAGGAGCACGCAAATAACTACGCTAAATCACAAGACTCAACTATTAACAAGATTATTGGATGTATGTTTACCGTTGGAGGGAGTATATTTACTGTTATTGGTTTAGTATCACTAATTAAAAGTTTTCTTGGTGATACTGCCGGATGGACAAATGGAAATGGTACACCAGCTACAGCAGGTGACTTAATGATAATGGGATTAATTTTTTCCTTTATTGGCATTACATTATTAATAATTGGTATAATTCTTCTGAGATTATTTAAAATAAAAAAACAAAAGAACTAGTAGAACTTCTGAAGTTGTAAGATAAAAGTGAGCACAAAAAGAACGTGTTTGCTTTTTCTTTTGATAAAATATAATAAAGGAGATGATATTATGGCTAAAAAGGGTCAAAAATTTAAAGAAAGAAATGCGCAAGAAA
>JAEEGK010015646.1_pt1 | contig 16776 bp, 15 predicted proteins | sample 8958771 | NCBI WGS metagenome assembly JAEEGK01 (sample SAMN16246547, study PRJNA631951) | gut metagenome | biome: gut microbiome; feature: rumen; material: SC-attached | host: Bos | place: Iran: Karaj | collected 2018-10 | reverse complement strand
GCTTTGCTGTTGCTGTTGAATCAGGAAACCTAACTATAGGTGTTAAAGATGGTAATGTTGATACTACATCACCAATTATTCAAGGTAAGACTTATGGTGTAACATCTGCTGTAGGATATAATTTCTATGATGGAATTATTAAAGGTGGTACTTATCCAATTGGTATTGCTACTCAAAATCAATATGATACAAGTAGTGTAAATGATACAAATAAAACTAAAATTGCTGATATTGAGACAAATACAGATTATGTGATGGGTGATGAAACAATTAGTGGAACTAATTATCAAACATTGTATTTAGAACCTATAAATGTTCAAACTCATACAATCACCTTTATTCCTGGTGAAGGAGCAACTTCTGTAGCTCCACAAACAGTTAATGATGGAGAATCTTTAACTGAGATCCCAGAGCCAACTAAAGAACATTATGATTTTGCTGGTTGGTATACTGGGGAACATGGTGAAGGTGATAGATTAACTTTAGAAACAACATTTACTGCCGATGCAACTTATTATGCTAACTGGATAGAATCTCTAGTTAACCCATACACAATTACCTTTGTTGTAGGTGAAGGGGCAACACCTGTCAATCCACAATATGCAGGTGAAGGTGAAACATTACAAAGCATTCCAACTTCTACAAGAGAAGGATATACTTTAGAAGGATGGTATACAGGTGAGAATGGTACAGGAAACAAATTAACATTAGAAACAACATTTGATAATGATGCAACTTATTATGCTAATTGGGTTCCTGTATCTACTATGATCTGTCGTCCTGCTACAGAACTTCATAAAGAGAATTGTGGAGGAACAGATACAGGTAAAGGTTGTAGAGCTGATGGATATCAAAGTAACGAAGAGATTAAATATGGAAAACTTGTTGATGACGATGAACTAGCAGTAGGTGATGCACTTGACTGTGATGTTGATGGTACGGGATATAATCATCGTTTCTATTATTTAAGAACTAATAATGATAATGCTGTATTAATTTATAATACAAATTATGAAGGTACTGAAGGACCTGGAATTTCGGCAAGTTATTCTTATGATGATTCACATGATGCTTTACCAACAACAACTCAATGGTCAAATTTACCTGCTTCAAGCAACTATAGTTCTGGAAAAGCTGCAAGATTTGCTACTCGTGAAGATTTACGAGTTGCGGTAAATGCTCAAACTGTTGAAGATCTTTCATCTACTGATGGTGTATTAAAACCAATTAATTTCATATATGAAAATACTTCATATGCAAATGCTAGTGGTTATAGATCTGCTATATGGCTAGAAGCTGAAGGTAGTAATCATTATAGATATCATAAAGATAGTCGTAAAGTTACTGATGGTGGAAACACAAATGCTGTTCGTCCAGTAATTGAAGTACCATTATCTAAGATTGAAATGCCAGAAGATAATGATGTAACATTAACATTTAATACTGATAGTGGTTCAACTGTTAATCCTATTGATTTAACTACTGGTGAAAAGTTATCTAGTATACCTGTTTCAACAAAAGAAGGTTATTCTCTTGATGGGTGGTATACTGAGGCTAACGGTCAAGGTACTAGACTTGATCTTGAAACATCATTTAATGATGATGCTACCTATTATGCTAATTGGGTAGCAAATAAAGAAGTAGTTAATCATGATACTGTTCCAGTTGCTATGAGAACATATTTCAATATGATTAGTACATGGGCAAATGGAGCTACGGATGCTAATCATGCTGATTATGATACAGCTATGACTGATAATTTAAATAATAATGATTGTGTATACTTTACTGGTGATAATCGTGATACTGAATATCGAAATAATTACTGTGATCAACCAAATAAGTATGATACAACCGTTAATGAAACATTAAAAATATATAAATATAATTCAACTAATAAAGTAGTAGGTGAGGAAGCTACATATGTTTCATCATATAATGGTAGAATCTATAATATGATACCTAATGAAACATATTATTGGAAATCAACTACTGATGCTAGTAACTATGGCTTTGTAAAAGCTACTGGTGAACGTCGTATTATATCTATTGATAATATTCAAATGGATGATAATACTAAGTTTAGTGGTACTCTTCATAAAATGCGTAATGTACGTGATTTAGGAGGTATCCCTGTTACTTATACTGATTCAAATAATAATACTGTAACTGGATATATTAAATATGGTAAGTTATTTAGAGGTGAAAGAATCTGGAAAGAAGGTAGTTCTAATATATACCTTAATAAATTAGGTATATATAACGAAATGGATTTACGTGGTAGTGGTGAAGTTAGTTCTTCTCTTGATGTTAATTTAGATAATAATATAACATCTAGTCCATCAACTAATACATTTGAAATTATTCACTATGGAATTGATTATAATGGCTTTAATGGCGGATATAGTGCAAATGATCAAAATACTCATTATGATTATTATGATTTAGCTAGAAATGCCTTAACAAGAGTTATGCAAGAATTTGTTGATGCGCATGAAGCTGGTAATGATGACTTCTCATTAATATTCCATTGTCGTATTGGTGCTGATAGAACAGGAACACTTGCTTACTTAATAGAAGGTGTACTAGGAGCATCTGAAGAAGAAAGATATCGTGATTATGAATTAACTGTCTTCTTTGGTCTTCGTGAACGTACTAGATTCTATTTAAATAAAGGTGATAACTATGTTAAATTCCAACATTTAAAACAAGCTATTCGTGATGCTGGAGATGGAGTTCATGAAGATGTTATTGCTTGGTATTTAAAAGGTAGTACTAATCCAACTTCTGATTCAGAATTAATAGATCAATTTAGATCAATCTTAGTTGAAACTAACTAAGAATTAAAAAGTTAAGAATTTCTTAACTTTTTTTCTTTGTTATGTTATAATATACCACTGTTGAGAGGCCTTATGAATGAGTTAGATGTAATCTATCGTTTAGAGAATGATAAGGATTATTTAAATGGTTTATTTCATGATTGTTACTATAATGATACAAACTGTTATGAAGAGTTTAAAAGCATTCAACCTTATCTTCATTTGATTGCAAGAAAATATTGTATAATCGGTTGTAGTCGATTCGAACGTCCAGAATTTGAAATCTTTTTACCAGTAGCTAAAATATTATATAAATTATCACAGGAAAATAGATTAGATAATATTAAGAATATTCTTTTATTTTTATTTGTTATTGATAAGTTTGGCATGGATGTTGAAGATATACTTAATATTTTGATTGATCCAAGGAAATGTTTTAATGAATCAAATGAAAATTATATAGAATTTATTAATGAGATATTTTGGAAATATTCATTTATGTATCAAAGTAGAAGATGCGATAAGAAATATAATATAAAACTACATGATATTCTTGAATGTTATATGAATTATTGTCGTACTTTAAAAGATGAGTATGATAAACCTGAATTAAGAAGATTGTGTGCGGCAATTGGTGGACTATGTAATATAAGTGATATGGATATTAGTACACTTGATAATATATATAAAAATTTATTTGAAAACTTTGATGATATTCTAGATCGATATTTATTAAATAGTACTGTAGAAACAAATGATATGTTGCAATTTGCCCTATATGTACTAAATAACGATCAAAAACCAATTAAAATTATAAAGTAGGTGATAATATGGCATTACTTATAAAAGATTATAAAGATTTTTATTATTATTTTAAAAATGGTATTAATTTAGGCAAATATAAAGAATTTGATCTTTATAAAGAAGTCTTAAATATCATTTTTAACAGTATGGATCTATATCATCGTGCTAATGAAAAAGTTTGTGAAGATTTTATTAAAAATATAGTTAATTTAGTTACTATAAATAATAATCATGAATTAATTGATGAATATTTAATTCAAGTTATTTCGAATAGTAGAGTAGCTAATATACCAGATCTTTTTTATGATTTGTTAGCTTCAATTGTTGAACCTAAAGGTGTTGCTAAAAATAATATTAATACCTTGGTTACTACTTTTTACATACTATTAATTGATATCATGTATGATTGGGAAGAAGCTGCTCATGATAAACAATTTATAACACCATTCTCTAGAGTTAAAATAGTTGATTTCAAATACTTAATGCTATATATATTTAGTTTAAATGTTGATAAAGTTTTTAATCATACTAAATATAGCGTTCGTGATGATACAACTAAATTATTTCTATTTTGCAATATTCTTGCATACACATATTTATATAGTAAAAGATATGATCTTATTGATGCTTTTTTATCTAATAGTGACTATTATCTTGAAAAATTAAGAATAAATGGAATCGATTATGAACCAGGTTATAGTAAATTAGATCCTAAAGTAGGAAAGAAACTCTTTAATTTTATTGAAACCTTTTTTACTGTTAATGAAAAGAAAAAGATTATATTTTAGGCTGTATTATGAAAGTAATATTTTTAGATATAGATGGTGTTTTAAATACATTTCAAACCTTTAAAGAAATAAATTTAGAGGAGCAATTAACAGGTTTTAGAAGAGTTGCTATTGATATTGATAAAGTACTATTACTTAAAGAAATAGTTGAAAAAACGGGAGCTAAATTAGTACTTAGTTCTGGTTGGCGTAAGTATGGCAAAATGAAAGATGGTAGACTATTAACTAAGAATCAAAACTTATTTGATATCAATCAAATACTTAATGATAATGGATTATATATTTATGATTTGGTTCCTTATAAGAGAAAAGAGAATAGGGAAGTTCAAATCAAGAAATGGTTAAGTAAAAATCTTGATGTTGAAAGTTTTGTTGTCTTTGATGATGAAGATTTTGATTTACAAAGCTTTATTGATCATGAACTTATTAAAACATACTTCTATATGCGTGATAAGAATGGTGATGAAAGACCAGATTTATGTGGCTTAACAAGAAATCATGTAGTAGAAGCAATTAACAAATTAAATAACAGTAAACAATTAATTAAAATATAGTTTATCTTTTAAAAAAACTTTATTTTAATAATTATTTATGTTATTATACAAGTAGAAGGAGAGAGGTGTTTTCAATGAAAATGAATTTAAGAAAAGTATATAGTATCGTAATGGCAAGTTTATCATTATTACTAATCATTTTCTCATTTTTACCATATGTAAGTTACGGTAGTTATGCATCAGCTAGCTTATGGTCAACTGGATATATTGGTATTGGTGTAGTACAAATGATTTTATTACTTTGCATTATTACGCTTTACTTATTACACTTATTCATCGATTTAGGTGAAAAATGGATTAAATTTGCAAACTATGGTGTTGGTTTCATCGTATTTGTACATTTAATTAATTTCTTCACTTTAGTTAGTGGTGGATCAGGTGTAGGATTCTGGTTTGAATTCTTATTATCATTAGGATTAGGTACAATATCTGTATTATGGTATTTTGCAAGTGAACAACCATTTGCAAGTAAAGAAACAACTCCAATTGTAGGATATGATCCAGCAACTGGAAAACCTATCTATGCTAAGATTAAAAGCTATGATCCTAAAACAGGAAAACCAATCTATGAAAAATAAAAGATAGTACTTTGTACTATTTTTTATTTTATCTTGAATTAATAAATTAAGTATGATAGCATATCATTCTTGAGGAATAATATCCAATAAGGAGTAGTTATGAAATCTAAAAATCTTAATGAAATTGAAGAAGTATGTGCTGATATTATTATTGATGAACTAAAAGTTAGAAGAGAAATGTTTCACGTAAATGCTAGGACTGATTCAATGATGAATATGGGTGATGAAACACTTGATAAATTTCGAAATAAATTATTACCGGTTTTAAATAAGATAATTAATAATGGAAACACCTTTATTTTAACTAATGATTTTCTTTATTATTTAACATACTTATCTATTAGAATGGTTGATTATCAAAAAGAATTACTAAGATTATTAAATGAACTAGTTAATCTTGATGATAAGAAAATATCTAAGCTGTATAAAAAATATTTTAGTAATATTATGTATGACAAGTATCTTAATGATGTTGATCCAATAGATAACTATATTAGACGTATGAGTGGACCTTATAAAAATGCTTTTATAAAGTTTATGGATAATTATAAAAATTTACTTGGGACTTTCGTTCGTGGTTATGAATATGATTTAATGGATCAAGTATCTAGTTTAATCTTTGCTAAATGTGCGAAAGAAAATAAGTTAGAACTTTATGATGAATTAAGTAAAAGATATTTTGATAATCCAAGAGAAACTATAGATTATTTTATTACAAATGGTTTTATGACGGAAGATCATGAGTTAATTGATAACTTTGATGAATATATTTATGAAGATATGCCTAATGGTACTAAAAATACTAGTGAAATAAAGTAAAAGAACTAATAATAGTTCTTTTTGTTTTATTTACTTTACTATGTAATTATACTATAATTATGATAGTAAATTAGAATAATTTAGATAACTAATTAAAGAGATTAATTAAACAAAGAAAATGGTGATGAAATGATAAAAAAAATATTAAGATCATTAAAGGAATATAAGAAATATGCTATTCTTACACCAATATGTGTATTAATAGAGGTTATTCTTGAAGTAACTATTCCTTTTTTAATGAGTAGATTAATCGATGATGGTATTACTAATAGTAATATTGATATTGTATATAAAATAGGGATTATTTTAGTACTATGTGCTTTTGTATCTCTAATATTTGGTATTGCTAGTGGTATTATGTCTAGTAAAGCTGGTAATGGTTTTGCTAAGAATTTAAGACGTGATTTATATTTGAAAGTACAAGAGTTTTCTTTTCATAATATAGATAAGTTTCAAACTAGTAGTTTAATAACAAGATTAACAACTGATGTATCAAATATTCAATTTGCTTTTCAAATGATTATTAGAATAGCAGCTAGAGCTCCACTTATGTTAATTGTTAGTATTATCTTTGCTATGAGAATTAATCCAAATGTAGCAATTATTTATTTAATAGTTGCTCCAATACTTGGTTTTGTATTATTAACGATTGCAAGAAAAGCTCATCCTATTATGAAAAGTGTATTTGAAACATATGATGATTTAAATAAAGTAGTAGAAGAAAATGTTAGTGGAATTCGTGTAGTTAAATCATTTACCTTAGAAGAAGCTGAACAAAAGAAGTTTCATAAAGTATCTGAAAAAATATATAAATTATTTGTTAAAGGCGAAAAGATTATTGCTTTAAATGGTCCTTTTATGCAATTTGCGATGTATTCTTGTATTATCTTTATTTGTTGGGTAGGGGCTCATTTAATAGTTAGTAGTGGTGGAACTAGTTTAACAACTGGTAACTTAATGACATTATTTACTTATACAACACAGATTCTAGGTAGTTTAATGATGATGTCTATGGTTTTTGTAATTGTAACTATTTCACGTGGATCCTTAGAAAGAATCTGTGAAGTTTTAGATGAAAAAATAGATGTAAAGAATCCAGAGAATCCAATCTATAATGTATTTGATGGTAGTATAAAATTTAATAATGTATCATTTAGTTACATTGGTGATAAGAATAAAGAAGCTCTTAAAAATATTAATATTGATATTAAGAGTGGTGAAACTGTTGGTATTATTGGTGGAACTGGTTCAGGTAAAACAAGTTTAATTAATTTATTACCAAGACTTTATGATGTTACTGAAGGTGAACTACTTATTGGTGGTGTTGATGTTCGATGCTATGATCTTAAAACATTACGTGATAGTGTTGCTTGTGTTCTTCAAAAGAATGTCTTATTCACTGGAACAATTATGGATAATCTAAAATGGGGTAATAGTAATCTTACTCTTGATGAAGCAAGACGTGCTTGTAAACTTGCACAAATAGATGACTTTATTATGGATTTACCAGATAAATATGATACTTATCTAGAAGAGGGTGGAGTAAACTTATCTGGGGGTCAAAAACAAAGATTATGTATTGCAAGAGCCTTGCTAAAGAATCCTAATATTTTAATACTTGATGATAGTACTAGCGCAGTGGATACAAGAACTGATAAATTAATTCAAAATGCTTTTATTAATGAAATGTCTAATACAACAAAGATTATTATTGCTCAAAGAATAAATTCTGTTATGGACGCAGATAAAATAATTGTTCTTGATAATGGAAAGATAGATGGTATCGGAACCCACTCTGAATTATTAAAGAATAATAAGATCTATCAAGAAGTATTTACTTCTCAAATGAAGGGAAGTGATATTGATGGATAACAAGAGACCTACTATCAAGAAAGGTACTATAAAAAGAATATTATCTTATCTTGGTAATTATAAAAAGACTTTATTATTAGTATTTATATGTATAATTATATCTAGTGTTACGGGAGTACTTGGTTCACTATTCTTAAAGAGTTTAATTGATGACTATATCAGTCCAATGTTAATTAATAACTCTAATGATTATAGTAATTTACTTAATGCTTTAATTAAGATATCTAGTATCTATTTATTTGGGGTTATTACAAACTATACTTATAGTATTTTAATGACTAAGACATCTCAAGGTGTTCTTCGCGATATAAGAGATGAAATGTTTAGTAAGATGGAAAGATTACCAATTAGATACTTTGATACTAATAAACATGGTGATATCATGAGTAGATATACTAATGATACTGATAGTTTAAGACAAATGATTGCTCAAAGTTTACCTAACTTAGTAGCTAGTTTAATGACAATTATTGCGGTACTTGTATCCATGTTCTTACTAAATGTATACCTAACATTATTTGTTATTGTTTTTACTATTTTAACAATCTTCATTACAAGACATTTTGCTAAGAATAGTGCTAAGTATTTTATTAAATCTAGAACATCTCTAGGTAAAGTAAATGCTTATATTGAAGAGATGCTTAATGGTCAAAAAGTAATTAAAGTATTTAATCATGAAGATACAGCTATTAAAGAGTTTGATAAATTTAATAATGATTTAAATAAAGTATCATTTAATGCTGATAAGTTTGCAACTATTGTTATGCCGATTGCTGGTAACTTAGGTTACTTAGAATATGCGCTAGTCGCTTTAATAAGTACATATTTAGTTATTAATGGATATGATCTTATAACAGTTGGAACAATTATTAGTTTCTTAAATCTAACAAGAAGTTTTCAACAGCCAGTTAATCAAATAACAAACCAATTAAATTCAATAATTATGGCTTTAGCAGGGGCTGGTCGTATCTTTGATTTAATGGACAGTGAAGCTGAAGTAGATGATGGTTATGTAACGCTTACTAAAGTAATTGAAAAAGATGGGGAATACTTTGAAGACGCTAATGGATTCTATGCATGGCGTCATCCACATCATGATGGAACACTTACTTATGTACCTCTTAAAGGTCATATTGAACTATTAAATGTAGACTTTAGTTATGAAGAAAATAAACAAATCTTATTTGATATTAATATTTATGCTAAACCTGGTCAAAAGATTGCTTTAGTTGGAGCAACTGGCGCTGGTAAAACAACTATTACCAACTTACTTAATAGATTCTATGATCTAGAAGATGGTAAGATAAGATATGATGGTATAAACATTAATAAGATCAAGAAAAAAGATTTAAGAAGAAGTTTAGGTATGGTTCTTCAAGATGTGTATTTATTTACAGGTACCATTAAAGATAATATTAAGTATGGTAAACCTGATGCAACAGATGAAGAGGTTATAAACGCATGTAAGTTAGCTAATGCTCATGACTTTATTATGAGACTTCCTAAAGGATACGATACAATGTTATCAAGTAATGGACAAGAATTATCTCAAGGTCAAAGACAATTATTATCTATTGCGCGTGTTGCAATATCTGATCCACCTGTAATGATATTGGATGAAGCAACTAGTAGTATTGATACTCGTACTGAAAAAATCGTTAATGATGGTATGGATAAATTAATGGAAAATAGAACCGTCTTTGTAATTGCCCATAGACTATCAACAATTAGAAACAGTAAAGCTATTATGGTTATGGAACATGGTCATATTATTGAACGTGGTAATCATGAAGAATTACTAAAAGAAAAGGGGAATATTATAAACTATATAATGGTTTATTTGAACTAGAATAATATGTAAAAAAGCAATTTTATATAATTGCTTTTTTATTGTATTTATTACTTAAAAATGATATATTTAAACTAGGTGATAATATGACTAGAAGTGAAGCTGTAAGCCAAATAGATAAAATAATTACTAATTTTGAATCATTTAAATCTCAAAATCAAAGTTTAATCTCAGACTTAGATACTTTAGTTAGTGATTTATCTAGTATTAATTATAATTCTATTAATCATAAAACTACTATAAGCTTAATTAATGGCAGTTTAACAAAGATTAGTAATAACATTGATATAATTGGTGATAATTGTGTAAGTACTGTTAAAACAGCTGCTAATGATGCTAATACAAAGATGGAAGAAATAGCTAGTAGTTATAATAGTACTATTACTGAGGAATCAGAAGATCAAACAAGAGTTACTTTTACAAGAGTAGATGGTAATATTAATAAACCAAGTACACTTATGTCAAAAGGTAGTAATAAATCTGGTATTGGTTCAAGAAATTATAATGGTGATTCTTCTTATCCACCAGTTGTTACTGATGCACCTACAGTTACTAATACCTTAGATTATTACTTTGCTCATGCTTCTCAAGAAAAACTAAATAGTAGTGAAATTGAAGGATGGAATGACTATATTAAAGAATTCTTAGAAGAAAATAATTTAGCTAGTTTCGTAACCGATATTACAATTAAAGATGGAGTTATCATTTGTAAACTAAGTAATGATAAAGAATATAAATATGAAAATGTAACAGGTATTGTTGACTTGTTAAAACAATTAAAAGGAAGTATTTTAAAGGAGGATTTAGATAATGAATAATAATTATGGGATGGTTAATGTTATAAGAGATCGTCAATTTAAAGGTTCACTAATAAAGTTTGATGTTTATATTGATAATCAATTTGCTGGTTCATTAAAGAGTGGGGAAACACTTAATATCCCTGTATACTATGGTAACCATATTGTTTCATTAAAAACAATTGATGAAACGGTTAATCAAGAAGTTTTATTATCTGAGACTCAAAGAAATTTTAATATACAATGTAATTGCAAAATGGGACTACTAACTGGTAGACCAAATATTATAAATGTTTATTATAATTAGGTGATGTTATGAAAGATAAAAAGTTATTAATATGTATTTTTGTTATATTAATTGGTATTATTGGTATTATACTAGTTAAAACAAATGTCTTTAAAGATGATAATGAAGAAATAATAGATAATAAACCAGTTGAGAATAAAGGAGTTAATTATAATTCATTATTAATTAAAGAAGTTAATAAGAATAATAAAAGTAATTATTTAGTTAGTCCGTATTCTATTGAAATAGCTTTAAATCTACTAAAAGAATCAACTAATAATAAAACAAGAGATGAGATTATCAATTTAATACCTAATAGAAAGATTGAAATAATAAATAGTGATAAAGTTAAAGTATCAAACGCTGCATTTATTAAGAATCAATTTAAAGATTTAGTATTAAGTACTTTTACAAAGAATTTAAAAGATAAATATAAAGCAGATGTTATTTATGATGATTTTCTTACTAGTGGTCCAATTAATGATTGGGTTAATGAAAAAACTAATAAGATGATACCTAAGTTAATAGATAAAATTGATCCTAATTTCATTTTTGGTGTTGTTAATGCTGTTGCTCTTGATTTAGAATTTGAAAATCAATTTGAATGTACTAATACTTATAAAACAAGATTTACGAAAATAGATGGATTACATATGGATGTTTATATGATGAATAAACAATATAGTAATAGTGATGCAACATATGTTAAAAAAGATAATTATGAAGCGGTTAGTATTCCATATAAAACTGATGATGAAAATCATTATTCATTTGAATTTATTGGTATTAAAGTAGATGATATTGATAAGTTTATTAATGAATTAGATGATAATAAATTAAAGAATATTATGAATGATGGTATTGTAGCTAGTGATGATAATAATATATCTATTAGAATACCTAAATTTAGTTATAATTATGAATTACAAACTGATAAGTTTAGTGAAGTATTAAAGAATTTAGGTATTAAAGAATTATTTAGTGAAAAACCTGACTTTACTAACTTTATATCACAAGAAAATATGAATAAGAATAAATTAACTATTGAATTATCAGAAGCTATTCATAAAACATATATTGATTTTAATGAAAAAGGTACGAAGGCTGCTGCTGTTACTGGTTTCTTAGCTAATTATAAGTCTTCAATTAATCCTAATCAAAAAGTATATTCTATTATTTTTGATAAACCATTTATATATATGATTAGAGAAAAGAATACGAATGAAATATTATTCTTTGGTACAGTTTATGAACCAACATTATATAATGGTAATACTTGTCAAATGACATATTAAAGACTAGTAATAGTCTTTTTTATTTTGTATAATTTTAATAGGTGATAATATGAATATAAAAGATTTAGCTAATTATTGTTTACAATGTAAAAATAGTCCTTGTATGAAAGGATGTCCATTAGGTAATCATATTACAGATTTTATAAGATTATATAAAGAAGATAATTATTTAGAAGCTTATAATAAACTATTAGAAACAACTTGTTTATCTAGTGTATGTGGAAGAATTTGTCCTCATGAAGTGCAATGTCAAAGTAAGTGTATTAGAGGTATTAAAGGTGATCCTGTTAGTATCGGTGAGATAGAAAAAGAAATAGGGGATATTGCTATTAAAGAAAATTTCTCTATTAAAGTTAAAGAACCTAATGGTAAGAAAGTAGCAATAATAGGTAGTGGTCCTGCAGGACTTACTTGTGCCTTCTATTTAAAAATAAATGGTTTTGATGTAACCATATACGAAAAACATGATTATTTAGGGGGATTATTATATCATGGTATACCTGATTTTAGATTAGATCGTGATATCTTAAATAAAACTATTAATCGTATTATTAATTTAGGGATTACTGTTAAATATAATAGTGAACTAGGGAATAATTTAGATCTTAGTGAACTAGAAAAAGAGTATGACTATATCTTTATTGGTATAGGAGCTAATATATCTAATAAAATGAATATACCTGGGGAAGATAAAGAAGGAGTAATACCTGGTAATGAATTCTTAGAAGAAAGACAAGTACTTGATTTAACTAATAAAAAAGTTATTGTTTCAGGTGGTGGTAATGTAGCTATTGATGTTGCAAGAACAACCAAAAGAATGGGAGCAGATGTAACAATTGTATACCGAAGAGATGAAGATTCAATGCCTGCTAATAAAGTAGAAATTAATGATGCTAAAAATGAAGGTATTAACTTCTTATTACAAACGAATATTCTCGAAGTATTAGGTGAGGATGAAGTAGATGGTATTAAAGTTATTAAAACAGAATTAGTACCAACTGATAATGGTAGACCAAAACCAGTTAATATAGATGGTAGTGAATATGAAATACCTTGTGATTATGTCTTTATGGCAATAGGAAGTCATGCGGATGATAATATTCTATCTAAACTTAATATTGAGTTAGAAAATGGCTATATTAAGAAAGATCTTGATGGTTTAACTAGTAATTCTAAGATATATTCTGGTGGAGATATCGCAAATGATAATAATACGGTCGCTTTTGCCGCATTTAACGGCCGTAAAGCAGCATTTAGTATAATTGATCGTTTTAATGAAAATAAGGCTTAAATAGCCTTTTTTTAATGTTAAATTAGTATACTATTAATTAATAATTTATTTACAATGAAATATAAATATTTATATAGTCAAACAAAAAGAAAAATTATATAATTATTATAGGTGATTATATGGAGATAGAACGAAAGTTTATTGCAGGTAATATAAATTATAGTAATTATCCTAATTATTTGATAGAACAAGGTTATATAGCCAAAAATAAAGAGTATAAGATAAGAGTAAGAAAAGTAATTAAAGATAATGATACTAAGTATACTTTAACTTATAAAAAAAGAATAAGTGAAGATGTAAATATTAATTCCGAATTAGAACTAGAAATAGATGAAGATATTTATAATCAATTATTAAGTAAAAGAGATGGCAATATTATAAAGAAGAATCGATATTTAATACCATTTAATAACTTAACAGCAGAACTAGATATCTTTGATGATAAACTTAAAGGATTAAAACTAGTTGAAGTCGAATTTAAAAGTAGAGAAGAGTATAATAGTTTTAAAAAACCTATATGGTTCTTAGATGAAGTAACAAATGATAGTAAGTTTAGTAATAGTAATTTAACAGAAATAAATTCTCTTAAAGATATCTTGAATAAATAAAAAATAATATGTTAGAATAAAAAGGTGAGGTGATAATATGAAAGACGGTCAAGCTTTAGTAAAAGGTTATGTCGCAAAACGTAATATTAAAAACAATTATTTAAGTTGGTATATTGATACAATAAATGAGTATGGTGAATTAGGAAGAAGGCTATTACAAGGAAATGGATATTTTGATAAAGATTTAGTAGTTACTGAAGAAATTAAAGAACATTTTGGTGATGTAATATTTAATATGATTGCTTTTGCTAATGAAATGAATGTTGATATGGAAGAATGTTTAGCTAAGGCACTTTCTAAATACGAAAAGAAATTTAATCAAGAATAGGCAAGGAAACTTGTCTTTTTTTTGTTATTATGATATAATATGCCCTAGTTAAAGAGGGCGTATGGATAGAGAAGCGTTAAAAAAAATAGCTAATTCGCACCTAGATTGGGATCATCAAACAATTGATGATGATGAATTAGATGAAGTAATTAAAATGTATAATTATTACTTAGATTTATTAATAGAAGCTGTTGGTTCTAGTCGAGATATGTACAATGATCGTTATTGTTTTACAAAATATGTAGGAATTCATGCCGATACTTATCGTAGTATCTTTTTAAATTTAGTAGATATTAAAAAAAATAATATTGCATTCTTATTAGATTATTTAAGATTATTTAGTGGAATAAGAGCACCAATATATAACCTTACAAGAGTATTACAAGAATGCACAGATTCAATAGCTTATTGCAAGCATTTAGTGAGTGATTCATCAAAAACTCCTAATGATATTATTAATCGTTTATACGAATGTAATAAAAGTGTTGTTACTCTTTGGTTAGATGATTATGCAGTAGAAGCTATTTCGAATTCAACGTTTATTAGTGAATCTTATAAAAATATTATTAAAGAATATCAAAGAGTATTAGAATCTTGGAATAATAATAAAGAATTCTTAAAAAGCTATAATCTAAGTTTTGGTGAATTAATTAATATTTCATATTACTATTTCTTATATAATAATTATTTTAGAACAGAACCAGAAAATGTAATTAGTTTCTTAGAAGAAATGCGTACTAATCCAATTAATTTCTGTGATCAAATCGAAATAACAGGTTTTAATGAATATAATCACTTATATGATTACTTAGATTATTTATATAAGAATAGAGAAGCTAATAAAGCCATTAAATAAGTTTCACTAAGTGCTCTAAACAATCATTTTTCTTGACAAAATCACTATTTTGTAGTATAATTAGTAAGAATTTTAAGGGGGAATATGATTATGGCAAAATTAATAATTGGAGACGGAGATCCATCTTTTTTTAAACGTTTCTATAATGAAGCATTAATTAATCAATATGGTGACGCTTTAGGATACAAAATTGTTAATGTATCACGTCAATTCATTCAAGATGATATTGAATGCTTTATAAGAGAAAGAAGAATTGGTATTCGTCTTGTACGTGATATCTTAAATGGTCGTAATATTGATTTCCGTGATTCTGATACCATAGAATGTGTCGATAATAAAGAATTTATAATGTCAAATAATACTGATTATGATACAACAATTATGACACCAGATAGTTCTGTCTATAAATGGATAAGAAAAGACCGTGTTATCTTAAATAGATTAAAGGTTGAAAATGGTGTTCCTAAGGGTATTAATAAAAAAGGTGAATTAAAAACTATTGATCATAATTTATTTAAAAGATTAATTATTTTAAATCCACGTATTGTATCACTTAAATATTATGAAAAATTATTAAAAAATCCTAGATTTAATGTCATAATTGGTGTTGCTGGTAAAGATTATGATCGAGATCGAGAATTAAAACAAGAACAAATGAAAAGTTTATATCAACTGACTGATTCCGATTATACTTTATATAATGAAACAAGATATGATAACTATGCATCAATTATCGTTCCTCAAGGAGCAAGAAAAAGATATAAATAAGACTTGAAATAACCCAAGATTTGGGTTATTTTATTTTAGGAGGTATTTTATGACTAAATATAAAGATGGAAAAAGAGAATGTTCAAGAGCAATAACTTTTATTGATAACAAAGTATTATTAATTGAAAGACACAGATTAAGTAATGGAGAGATGTTACACTACTATACAATACCAGGTGGTGGAGTAGAGGATGATGAAGATTATGATGTAGCAGCTATCCGTGAAACAAAAGAAGAAACATGTTGTGATATTGAAATAGTAAAAGATTTATATGTTGAAGACTATGGTGAAGGTATATGTCATTGGTTTTTAGGTAAATATATCTCAGGAACACCAGTATTAGGAGGAGAAGAAAAAGAAAGAAATAATCCTAATAATAGTTTTAAAGTTGTATTAATACCATTTGATGAAATAGACAATATAAATATACTAGGAGCAGGTAAAAACTTAATAAAAAAATGTA
>JAEEGK010015645.1_pt1 | contig 16776 bp, 11 predicted proteins | sample 8958771 | NCBI WGS metagenome assembly JAEEGK01 (sample SAMN16246547, study PRJNA631951) | gut metagenome | biome: gut microbiome; feature: rumen; material: SC-attached | host: Bos | place: Iran: Karaj | collected 2018-10 | reverse complement strand
TTAACCTTATAAATATACGTTTTCCCGCTCAGACAGGTCCTCGATAAAATTTTTCAACAAATTCATTTGAAAATTTTATCTGCGGAACTCGCTCCTTAAACGTATATTCATAAGGTTATTATAATTTGAGAAATATTATTTAATGAATTAGCACTCTAATATTGACACTGCTAAAAATTAGATATATAATCTCCGTGAAAGGGATGGTAAATATGGCAACAAAACAATTTAAAGCCGAATCTAAGCGAGTTTTAGAGCTTATGATAAATTCAATTTACACAAATAAAGAAATCTTTTTAAGAGAACTTATTTCGAATGGAAGTGATGCAATAGACAAGCTTCACTATCGTTCATTAACAGATTCTAATATAGAAGTAAAACAATCTGACCTAGCTATTAATATTGAAATAGATAAGAAAAATAGAAATTTAATAATCTCAGATAATGGTTGCGGTATGACTGAAAGTGAACTTGAAAATAACCTAGGAACTATAGCTAAAAGCGGTTCTCTTGCCTTTAAAAAAGAAAACGAAGGTAACAATCTAGAGCTTATAGGTCAATTTGGTGTAGGCTTTTATTCAGCTTTTATGGTAGCAGATAAAATAACAGTTGAAAGTAAATCTTTAGACGAAGAAAAGGCTCATAAATGGGTTTCAAAAGGAATAGATGGTTATACTATCGAGGAATGTGAAAAAGAAGGTTGTGGAACAAAAATAACGCTTCATATAAAGCCAGATGCTGATGAAGAAAAATATAGCGAATTTTTAGAAGAGTATAAGATTGAGGAATTAGTAAAAAAATACTCAGATTATATAAGATATCCTATAAAAATGGAAGTTGAGCATGAACATAAAAAAGAAGGAACAGAAAACGAATATGAAAAGGTAAAAGAGATAGAAGTATTAAACAGTATGGTGCCTATTTGGAGAAAGAAAAAATCTGAAATAACCGAAGACGACTATAATAATTTCTATACAAGTAAATTTAATGATTTTGAAAAACCATTAAAAGTAATTCATACCTCTGTTGAAGGTCAACTTAGCTATAATGCACTTTTATATATTCCTTCCCATTTACCATTTGATTATTATACAAAAGAATATGAAAAAGGACTTCAACTCTATTCAAATGGCGTTCTTATAATGGAAAAATGTGCAGATTTATTACCAGATTATTTTAGCTTTGTTAAGGGATTAGTAGATAGTCAAGATTTGTCGCTTAATATTTCTCGTGAGATGTTACAACACGATAGACAGCTTAAAGGTATCGCAAAGAACATTGAAAACAAGATAAAATCCGAGTTAGAAAAGATGCTAAAAGATAATAGAGAAGAATATGAAACTTTCTTTAAAGTCTTTGGAACTCAATTAAAATACGGAACATATATGGACTTTGGAATGAATAAAGACAAGCTAAAAGATTTAATAATGTTCTATTCTTCTACTGAAAAGAAATTGGTTACGTTAAAAGAGTATTGTAGTAGAATGAAAGGCGGTCAAAAAGATATATATTATGCTTGTGGTGAGACTTTAGAAAAAATTGAAAAGTTACCTCAAGTAGAAGCAGTTAAAGATAAAGGTTATGAAATTCTGTATTTAACAGAGAACGTAGATGAATTTACACTTCAAACAATGATGGAATACGATAAAAACAAGTTTACAAATGTTTGTACAGATAAACTAGATATCGATACTGCCGAGGAAAAAGAAGAGCTTAAAAAGGAAAATAACGAATTTGAAGATATGTTTGCTTTTATGAAAGAAAGTATATCTAATAAAGTAGAAAGTGTAAGATTTACGAATAGACTTGTAAATCATCCTGTTTGTTTAATAAGCGAGGGACCAATTTCACTTGAAATGGAAAAAACTTTAAGTAATCAATTGGGGAATCAAAACCAATTAAAGGCTCAAACAGTTTTAGAGATTAATAAAAATCATCCAATAGTAGAAAAATTAAAAACATTATATAAAGATGATAAAGAAGCATTAAAAAATTATACAAAGATTTTATATTCACAAGCAAGATTAATAGAAGGTTTAACTATAGATGATCCTACAGAAATAAGTAACTTAATTTGTGAATTGATTTCAAAGTAAGGAGTAAGTATTTTATGAAACATATTCTAGGTTATGCAAGAAAAGCGATAAGTGATTTTGATATGATAAAAAATGGAGATAAAATAGCGGTTGGATTATCTGGAGGAAAAGATAGTCTTTTAACCCTTCTAACATTATCTGAACTTAGAAGATTTTATCCTGAAAAGTTTGAATTAATTGCAATAACTCTAGATATGGGCATGGAAGGCTTTGATGTAACTCCACTAAAGAAAATATGTGAAGAGAATAATATTGAGTATTTTGTCGAAAAAACGCATATAAAAGAAATCGTATTTGATATACGGAAAGAAAAAAATCCGTGTTCTTTGTGTGCTAATTTAAGACGGGGTATTTTATATGATACAGCTAAAAAGTTAGGGTGTAATAAAGTGGCTTTAGGACATCATATGGATGATGTAATGGAAACATTTTTAATGAGCTTAATTTATGAAGGGAGAGTACACACATTTTTACCAATAACATATTTAAGTCGAAAAGATTTACATGTAATTCGGCCTATGATATACACTCCTGAATACGAAATAAAGCATTTAATAAAAAAATATGACTTGCCTGTTGTGAAAAATGAATGCCCTGCTAATGGCGAAACCAAAAGACAATATGTAAAAGATTTATTAAGGAATATTATGCGAGAAAACGAGGGAGTTAGAGAAAGTATATTCGGAGCAATAACTAGAAGTGAAGAATGGAGAGGCCTTTATTAAATTTAAACTTGCAAAAACGTTCAATCTGTAATAAAATACTATCACGTATTGGAAATAATTAGTTCAGAGGTAGTGGTATCTGAGGTCGTTAAAAAATATGTGATATTTGGGGGAGGACGTTTAATGAAGTATGAAATTCTGCTAAGGGATGGGAGTAAACTAAGAATAGAGGACGATTCAGTTCATCACGTAACTGGTGATGACAAGAATCTGTACAGTTACGAGTTTTCAAGAACTGCGCTCGTACCTAGCGAGGAGAAGAAAAAGGCCATAGATTCGTATTTCTTTTTGATTGGAGACGAAGAGAAAAAGAAGATATCCGATTGGCTAAAAGTAGCCGATCCTCAAACGAAAAAACAGGAAGAATTTCTAAGCCGAATCAAATTTGCCATTGAGAGGGTCCCATATACTTTTAAGATTGCCACGTTAGAGCCGTCTCTAACAAAAGAAGGGAAGATCTTTTATAAGCCTGATGGTAGGGTAGGCCGTGGTATATCGTATATGATGTGGGATATCGCAGCAACCAATTTCTATTACGACGAAGAGTGGAGTTCTGGCTTGGGATCTCCTGAAGAAGGAGACCTTTTCATCGCCTATAGGGTAGCTTGCGGTATGTGGTCTTTGGGGTACGTTTGCGATGATTCCTCTTCGGCGGGGAATTATTGGGATAGTCCTCGTTCCAATCACAATTTTGAGCATACCGGAGCAAGGCTAGTAGGTGGCTTTAAGGACGGCATTGGCAATACACTGAAGATTTTCAAAGATGCATCGACCTTTATAGTTTTCGGAGGAGACTTTATTGATTCCGGAGACAAGCATCCTGTTGCAAGTGTTAATTCGGTGTCATATAATCCGAGGGACGTTAACTACCGTGGGTGCGGTATCGTAGTTTTGAGAAAAGTTTGACTCAAAAGGTCATCAGTTTTTTAACTGATGACCTTTTTATTTTTTTATTTGCTTTTTGGTTAATAAAATGATAACTTATTAAGTAAGGAGGCAATTATGAGAAGATTACTTAAAAATTGTAAAATACTTATTAGAACTAATGAAGGATACGAAGTTTTAAATGGATATCTTGGTATAGATAAAGATACTATAGACTATGTTTCTGAACAATATCCAACTGAAAAATATGATGAAGAAAAGGATATGGGAGGAAAACTCATTATGCCGGGGCTTATAAATGCTCATGGTCATAGCCCTATGACATTATTAAGGGGTGTTGGAAGTGGACTAAAATTACAAGATTGGCTTAATAACGCAATTTTTCCTATTGAGGAAAAACTTGTGCCACAAGATACTTTTATTGGCTGTAAATTAGCTATTATGGAGATGCTTTCAACTGGAACAACAACATTTGCCGAAATGTACGATTTCCCATATGCTTCGGCTTATGCTATTGCTGAGTCTGGAATAAAATCAAATCTATGTAGAGTGGGATTATGTTTTGATCCTAATATAGAAGGCAAAGATGATATTAGGACTATAGAATGTATAGAGCTTATAGATAGTTTTTATAATAGAGATTTTAGTAATTCTGAAGCAGTTAGGGAATTAGGAGCTTGTAAAAAAGACGAAAACTATGTAGAAACAATAGTGAATGCAATTGATACAGGAAGACTAAAAGCAGATTTTTGCTTGCACTCTGAATATTTAACAACACCTAATGTGGTTAAAGCAATGACTGATGAAAATAAGAGATTAAAAGCTTGTGTTCAAGTACATGTTTCAGAAACTGAGAAAGAGCATAATGATTGTATAGAAAGACATGGAAAAACGCCTATTCAATATTTTAACGATATTGGAATATTAGATAATAATACTTATGCTGCTCATTGTGTTTGGGTAACAGATGAAGATTTAAAAATTATGAAAGAAAAGAATGTAACTTTGGTTCATAATCCATCAAGCAATATGAAACTTGGAAGCGGTTTTGCACCTATTACTAAAGCATTAGATATGGGAATAAATGTTGCGTTAGGAACGGACGGTTGTGCAAGTAATGATAATTTAAATATGTTTGAAGAGATGCATCTTGCGGCTTTAATACATAAGGGAATTGAAAATGACCCAACGAAATTATCTGCTACTCAAATTTTGGACATGGCTACTATAAATGGAGCAAAAGCAATGGGTAGAGATGATATTGGAGTTATTGAAGTGGGTAAAAAAGCAGATATTATAGCTATTAATATGGATAAACCTCATCTTTATCCAGCATACGATATTCCAAATCTTATTGTATATAGCATGCAAGGAAGCGATGTTTGTATGACTATGGTTGATGGAAATATACTCTATGAAGATGGTAAGTTCTTAACTATAAATAAAGAAAAAACATTAGAAGAAGCGGAAGCTATTATACAAAGATTGTTTTCAAAGTAATAGAAAGTTTATATAAAATTTTATCGCCAGAAGAAAGGAAAAAATATATGAGTATGATAGTTATCATATCAGTTGTTATATTAGCAGTATATATTGGAGCAGGGTATCTTTTATTTAAATCTATGAAAAAAATTAATGAAGAAAAAAATAGGAAGAAAAATGAAAGATTAATTAAAATATTACGAAATTTTACTATAGGTTTATTTATTTTATTTCTATTTTTTATTTTTTTTCAACCTGAGCTAATGATATGGGGATTCTGTATATTAGGGGCATTTACTATTGAAGAGGGGGTTATATTATTTATTTTAGAAAAAAATAACAAAGAGGATAAAGATGGTAAAAAGTTAGGGATATTTATTTCAATTGCGGGCTTAATTACTATTATAATAAGTGTAATTGTTTATGTAATGCCACCACTTGATATGGGAGATGTAAGCGTTACTGTACCATTATTAGGTTTAATTACTATGGAACTAATAGGGTTAGGAATGGTATATTTTGGAATTAAAGGACTAAAACCTCCAAAAGGCTGTACTGTGGAAGTATCTGCAACATGTATAAATTTGTTGCATGCATATCTTAATAATACGGATATTGATGGGCGTTTTAGGAGTGATATAGTATATTGCCCGGTGTACGAATATAGTTATAATGGAGTAAAATATACGGAAAGTGATGATGTATATACAGTTAGGGGAAAATGTCCTAATGAGGGCGAAACTGTTTTGATAAAGATTAATCCAGATAATCCAAGCTTGTTTTGGGATGGAAAAAGGCAAATATATATATCGATACTATCAATTATTGCCGGAGCATGGTTTGTAATTCTTAGTAGTATAGTTTTAACATTAGTTTTGCGGTAGTTCAATAATTGAAAAAGTAATAAATATTAAGAGCCAGCGCGGTTGCGTTGGCTCTTATAATTTGCTTAATAGTCTTTACAAAACAATGTGACGAAGTCGAATTGAGTGTGAACAAAATCACGACGGTACTTGCTAGACGTCATAGGACGTTTGGCTTCGGTCAGATAGCATCCTTCCTCTAAGTCAAGCATTTCCAGACGTAAGGAGCGATCTATCATATCCTTGTATTTTTCACTAAAATTTCTTTTCATGACGCTACCCCTTTACTCAGTCGAGGACGAAGTACATAGCGGTATCGAGGTTGTACTCAGGATATTTGGCAGCAAACTCTTCGAGATTGGCGAAGCTTTCGGCAGGTTTGTTGTCGGGTTTGTTATCTACAGTACCATCGAAGTTAACGCGGATAACGTGGAAATGAAACGCAAGGTCGTAAAAAGTGGTTAAGTTGAACAGGACGAAGGTAGCTCTTTCAGGTTCCCAAGTTTTCTTTTGGGTTGCGCGGATATAGTTCTTAGCTAAACATTTCTTAAATACGTCCACCAGACTGTCACTTGCTTTTTCTTTTTTGAGACCAATGACTTCTGTTTTTCCGAGTATAAAGCCAAGACAGTTGTATGCACTAGCATCCGCATGTGCATTTTGGTAATCTACTATGAAAGACATCACAGCATCCTCCTTGCCGAATAGACAATAATTCACAAATTTTTATCATATAAATTATACAGTTAGTTTACAATAAAAGCAAGTTTAAAATAAATTATAATTATAAATATTGAAAAAAAAATCTTTTTTTTATAGAATAAAACAGAAGTAAGGAACATAGGTGATATTAATGGCAAAATTTATGAATGAAGCTTTTAAAGATTATCTCGAAGATAATAATTTAAAAGTGGCTGAAATAAAGGGAGAGTTAAAACTTCATAAAAAAGAAAATGCACTTCAATTAAATTTAATTTCTGAGAAGCCTATAACTTTAGAAGAAATGATAAGTTTTGAAGACTATGCAATAAAAAGATTTAATATTAATTTTACTTTGTTTAATATAGAATATAATAATGTTGAAATTACTGGAAGCCCGGTAGACGACTGGAATTTATTGATTAAATATATCGGAAGAAAAGAGCCACTAATTTCAAGTATTTTAAATGGGAGTAAACTTGAAGTAGTAGAGAATAAAGTAAAAGTAAAGATTGTTAGTAAGCTAAAATATATGCTTGAAGATAGAAGAATGGACGCATTTTTCCAAAGAGTTTTTAAAAATTTATATAATAAGAATTTTGTAGTTTCCTTTGAAAGTGCTAATGATGAAGCTTTTGAAGAAAAGTATAAAAATATGCAAAAACTTCAAGAAAGAGTTGCAATAGAAGAAATAGAGAAAACAAATGAAGAACAAGCTAAATTTTTAGAAGCTCATCCTGAATTAAAACAAACTAGTGAGGAGAAGGAAAAAAGCTTTACCAGAAGACCTAAACTTAATGCAATAACTACTGAAAATGCGGAGGAAAAGCAATTAGATGAAATCCAAAAAGTAAAAGGAGAAGAAAGTCCGCTTATATATGGAAAAAGTTTAAGAACAACGTCTGATTATTATAAAATAATAAATATTCCTAATATAAATCCTGAAGATGAACTAAAACTTGTAATAGAAGGAGAATTGTTAACTCCAGAAATGATATCTGGAAGAAAACAAAACGATATAATATCTTTTAATGTTTTTGACAACACAAGCACAATTACATGTAAGTTTTTCCCTAAAAAAGATGATTCTGAGGAAATATTTAAAAAGCTAAGTAAAGTTAAAGCAGTACGCGTTGAAGGTAGTGCTAGATTTGATGAGTTTGCAAAAGAGGTTACAATTATAGTAAAAACCATTATAAATGTGCCTTTGCCACCTAAAGAAAAACGAATGGATGATGCGGAAGAAAAACGTGTAGAACTTCATCTACATACAAAAATGAGCCAAATGGATGGAGTGACTTCTTGTGAGGATTTAGTAAAACGTGCTATATCTTGGGGCTGGAAAGCTATGGCTATAACTGACCATGGAGTAGTACAAAGTTTCCCAGAAGCGCATAAGTATTTAGAAGCAACAGGGGCAGATATTAAAATTTTATATGGAGTAGAAGGGTATTTTGTTCCACCAAAAGATCCCTGTGTTTTCTATTCAAAAAATCAAAGTTTAGTAGATACAGAATTTTGTGTTTTAGACTTAGAAACCACAGGTATATCTCATTTTACTCAAAAAATAACAGAAGTAGGTATTATAAAAGTAAAAAATGGTGAAGTTATAGATACATTTGAAACGTTTGTAAATCCTGAAAAACCTATTCCTCAAGAAGTAGTAGAACTTACTAATATTACTGATGATATGGTAAAAGATGCAGAAACTATAGATAAAGTAATTCCTAAAATTATTGAATTTATTGAGGATTCGGTTTTAGTTGCTCATAATGCAGATTTTGACATTGGCTTCTTAAAATATAATTTTGAAAAATACGGATATAAACTAGAAAATTCATATATAGATACGTTAAGGCTTTCAAAGGCAGTTTTCCCTGAATTGAAGAAATACAAGCTAGGGCTAATTGCTTCTAGTCTTAATATTCAAGTTGATGTCGCACATAGGGCGTTAGATGACGTGCGTACATTGGTTGCTATATTTAATAGAATTATGGATAAAGCTAAAAGTGTTGGGGCAACTACTATTGATGATTTTGATGAAAAATTTGAAATGGATTATAAAAAGCTACCATCATACCATATTGTAATAATTGCTAAAAATTATGTAGGATTAAAAAATTTATATAAAATTATTTCCTATTCTCATTTAGATTATTTCTATAAAAAACCACGAATAGTAAAATCATTACTAGATAAATTTAGAGATGGACTTATTATTGGAAGTGCATGTAGTGAAGGTGAGCTTTATAACGCTATTGCAACAGGAAAAAGTGAAGAAGAAATCGAAAGCATCGCTTCATACTATGATTACTTAGAAATTCAGCCAATAGGGAATAATAATTATCTAATAAGAGATGGTTTAGTTGAATCAGAGCAAAGATTAATAGATATAAATAAAAAGATAGTAGCTATAGCAGATAAGCAAAATAAGCTTACTGTTGCTACTTGTGATGTCCATTTTATGGATCCACAAGATGAGGTTTATCGTCGTATTTTAGAGGCAGGACAAGGCTATAAAGATGCAGATATGCAAGCACCATTATATCTTAGAACCACAAATGAAATGCTAAAAGAATTTGAATATTTAGGGGATAGAGCATATGAAATAGTTGTTACTAATACCAATAAAATAGCAGACATGTGTGAAAAAATAAGACCTATATCTCCTGAAAAATGTCCTCCTCATATTGAAGGCTGCGAAAAGACAATAAAAGACATTGCGTATAATAGAGCATATGAATTATACGGAAATCCTTTACCAGAGATTGTTCAAGAACGTCTTGAAAAAGAACTTAATTCCATTATAAATAATGGCTTTTCAGTTATGTATATAATAGCTCAAAAGTTAGTTGCTAAGTCAAATGAAGATGGATATTTAGTAGGATCTAGGGGTTCGGTTGGTTCATCTTTAGTGGCTTATATGACTGGTATTACTGAGGTTAATTCATTAATACCTCACTATAGATGTCCTAATCCAGAATGTAAATTTTCAGATTTCTCAGATTATGGAGTAAAAAATGGGTTTGACTTACCGGATAAAGATTGTCCTAAATGCGGAACTAAATTAAAAAAAGATGGAATGGATATTCCATTTGAAACGTTTTTAGGGTTTAACGGGGATAAAGAGCCAGATATAGACTTAAACTTTTCTGGAGAATATCAAGCTTTTGCACATAAATACACAGAAGTTATTTTTGGAAAAGGAACTACATTTAAAGCTGGTACAATTGGAACAATAGCAGACAAAACAGCTTTTGGGTATGTAAAAAATTATTTTGAAGAAAGAGGAAGACAAGTTTCTACCGCCGAAATTGAGAGATTAGCGGTAGGTTGTACAGGTATAAAAAGGACTACTGGTCAACATCCAGGAGGAATAATAGTAGTTCCAAAAGGACGAGAAATTTTTGAATTTTGTCCTGTTCAACATCCGGCTGATGACCCTGAATCAGATATTATTACTACTCATTTTGATTACCACTCAATAGACCAAAATTTATTGAAATTAGATATACTGGGTCACGATGATCCGACTATTATAAGGATGCTTCAAGATTTAACAGGGGTAGATCCTAAAGAAATACCGCTTGATGATAAGGAAACAATGAGTATTTTTAGTTCAACTGATGCATTAGGGGTTACGCCACAACAAATAGGTTCTGAAGTAGGAACATATGGGGTGCCTGAGTTTGGAACTAAGTTTAGCCGAGGAATGTTACTTGATACAAAGCCTACTACTTTTGAGGAGCTAATTAGATTATCTGGTTTATCTCATGGTACTGACGTTTGGCTTGGAAATGCTCAAGATTTAATTAATAAGGGGATAGCAACTCTAAGCGAGGCAGTATGTACAAGAGACGATATTATGACATATCTTATGAGATGTGGGCTTGATCCTAATATGTCATTTAAAATAATGGAGGTTGTTCGTAAAGGAAAAGCAACAAAAGATCCTGAAAAGTGGAAAGAGTATGAGGAGTTAATGCGCGAACATAACGTTCCAGAGTGGTATATGGAATCTTGTAAAAAAATAAAATACATGTTCCCTAAAGCGCATGCTGCAGCTTATGTTATGATGGCATTTAGAATTGCTTGGTTTAAAGTACATATTCCTAAAGCTTATTATGCTGCATATTTTTCAATTCGTGCAAAGCAATTTGACTATGAAGTAATGTGTTTTGGAAAAGATAAAGTTAAGGCCAAAATGAAGGAAATAGAGTTACAAGGAAATCAGGCCTCTAATAAAGATAAAGAAATGTACCCGGTTTTAGAGCTTGTGCTTGAGATGTATGAGAGAGGTATTAAATTTTTAGATATCAACTTATATAAATCCCATAGTATAAAGTTTTTGGTTGAAGATGAGGGAATAAGGCCACCACTAAACAGTGTTCCAGGACTTGGAGAAGTTGCGGCCGAAGGAATATACAAAACAGTTCAAGAAGACACTTTTGACTGTATTGATGAGCTTCAAGAAAAGTCGCACTGCGGTAAAGTGGTTATAGAATTACTTAATAAGTTTGGTTGTTTACAAGGGCTACCTCAGAGTAACCAAATGTCTTTATTTGAAATGTAGAAGGTAATTATTTGGTCAAAATTACTTGACCATTCATGTGTAGTTGTGATAGAATTAACCGTAAAAATGTAAAGATGAAAGGAAGTTTTTTGAATGAGTTCAAAGGTAGAAAAATTAGAACAAAATAAGGTAAAAATCGAGATTACAGTCCCAGCTAAAGAATTTGATATTGCTGTAGATAAAGCATTTAAAAAGAATGCTCCAAAGATAAGTATTCCTGGTTTTAGAAAGGGAAAAGCACCTAGAAATGTTATAGAAAGAATGTATGGAAAAGAAGTAATGTTTGAAGATGCTTTCGATATAGTGGCTCAACCTGCTTACGAAGCTGCTATAGCTGAAAATAATTTAACTCCAGTAAGTCATCCAAGCGTTGATATTACTCAAATTGCTAATGGACAAGACTTAATTTTTACAGCTGAAGTTTATGTAAAACCTGAAGTTGAATTAGGTAAATATAAAGGTATAGAAGTTGTAAAGAAAGTACATACTGTAGAAGATGCTGATATAGATAAAGAAATCGATTCAATGAGAAATAAAAATTCTCGTTTAGTTACTGTTGAAGATAGAGAGTTAAAAGATGGAGATATTTCTAATATTGATTTCGAAGGCTTTGTTGATGGTGTAGCTTTTGAAGGTGGAAAGGGTGAAAACTTCGAATTAACTATCGGAAGTGGTCAATTTATCCCTGGTTTTGAAGAACAACTTATTGGAATGAAGATAAACGAAACTCGTGAAATAGACGTAAAATTCCCTGACGAGTATCATTCTGCTGATCTCGCTGGAAAAATGTCTATGTTTAGAGTAACTTTAAATTCTATTAAGTGTAAAGAATTACCTGAGTTAGATGACGAGTTCGCAAAGGATGTTAGCGAATTCGATACTTTAGCTGAGCTAAAAGCTGACCTTAAGAAGAAAGCAATTGAAAGAAACGAAGAGCATATGAAACTTCAAGTAGAAGATGATGCTATTAAAATAGTAGCAAAGAATTCTAAGATTGATATTCCTCAACCTATGATAGATACTGAAATAGATAATATGATTCAAGACTATAACTGGAGACTTCAAATGCAAGGCATGAGTCTTGATATGTACTTAAAGATGCTTAATATGGATTTAGATACTTTTAAAGCTCAATTTAAAGAACAAGCTGAAGAAAGAGTAAGAGTTCAATTAACAATTGAAAAATTGGGAGAAGTTGAAAATATCACTGCTTCAAAAGAAGAAGTTGATGCTAAAATTGAAGAGATGGCTAAGAACTATGGTGAAAAAGCCGATATGTTCAGAAATAGCTTAAAGCCAGATGATATGAAGTACTTCGAACAAGAAATAAAAGTAAAGAAAATAGCTGAATTTGTAGTAGATAATGCTAAAGTAACTGAGGAGAAGTGCGATTGTGATCATGATCACGACCATGCACATGAAGAAAAAGCTGAAAAGAAGACTACTAAAAAAACAACAACAAAAAAGACTACTAAAAAAGAAGAAGTAGCTGAAGAAGTTACACCTGAAGAACCTAAAAAAAGAGGAAGAAAACCAAAGGCTGAAACTACTAAATAAAATTGTAACGTTTTGTGTTTTGACTAGAATAATATATTTACAAAGGAGGAGTTATAATGAGTTTAGTACCTTACGTTATAGAGCAAACAAGTCATGGAGAAAGGTCATATGATATTTTTTCAAGACTTTTAAAAGAGAGAATAATAATAATAGGTGATGAAATAAACCAAACTACAGCATCTTTAGTTGTAGCTCAATTATTGTTTTTAGCTGCAGAAGATCCAGATAAAGATATAAATCTTTATATAAATAGCCCTGGAGGCTCTGTTACAGACGGATTTGCAATATTTGATACAATGAACCATATTAAACCAGATGTTTCTACTATTTGTGTAGGAATGGCTGCAAGCATGGGAGCTTTCTTACTTGCTTCTGGTGCTAAGGGGAAAAGATTTGCTCTTCCAAATAGTGAAATAATGATTCACCAACCACTAGGTGGAGCAAAAGGTCAAGCTACAGATATTAAAATTCAAGCTGAACAAATTTTAAAAATTAAGGATAAGATAAACCATATTTTAAGCGAAAGAACGGGTCAACCGCTTGAAAAAATTCAAGCAGACTGTGAAAGAGATTTCTTTATGTCTGCTGAAGAAGCTAAAAATTATGGACTTATTGATTCAATACTATAGTTAATCAAAAGAAAAGGGGGTTTAGCGATGCCTAAATATGAAGATAGAAAACAAGTAAAATGCTCATTTTGTGGCAAAGCTCAAGAGCAGGTTAAACGTTTAGTTGCTGGCCCAGGAGTGTATATTTGTGATGAATGTATTACTTTATGTAATGAAATAATTGGCGAAGAAACTGAAGAATATTCAGCTTTACCTGAACTTGGTGAAGTACCAAAGCCAAAAGAAATATACGATATACTAAGTCAATATGTAATTGGTCAAGAAAAAGCAAAGAAAATATTATCTGTTGCGGTATATAATCATTATAAAAGAATAAACGACGAAGACACAAATGATGTTGAAATTCAAAAGAGTAATATTTTAATGCTTGGACCAACTGGCTCTGGAAAAACATTTCTAGCTCAAACATTAGCTAGAATATTAAATGTGCCTTTTGCTGTTGCTGATGCAACTACACTTACTGAGGCTGGTTACGTTGGTGAAGACGTTGAAAATATATTGCTACGTTTAATTCAAGCTGCAGATTACGATATAGAGCTTGCTGAACGTGGAATTGTATATATAGACGAAATAGATAAAATTACTAGAAAGAGTGAGAACCCATCTATTACTAGAGATGTTAGTGGAGAAGGGGTTCAACAAGCTTTGCTTAAAATCTTAGAGGGAACTGTTGCATCTGTTCCTCCTCAAGGCGGAAGAAAGCACCCTCATCAAGAGTTTCTTCAAATCAACACTACTAATATATTATTTATTTGTGGTGGCGCTTTTGATGGGTTAGAAAAAGTAATTTCTGAAAGATTAGGTAAAAAAGCAATAGGATTTGGAACTACTAGTGATAGTAGAAAGGAAATGGATTTAAGTGAAACTTTAGAACAACTTCAACCTCAAGATTTAGTTAAATTTGGACTAATTCCTGAATTTATTGGAAGATTGCCTATTGTTGCTACACTTCATCAATTAGATGAAAATGCACTTGTTGAAATCCTTACAAAACCTAAGAATGCTTTAGTTAAACAATATCAAAAATTGTTTGAATATGATGATGTTTTGGTTGAGTTTAAAGAAGGTAGCTTAGAAGCTGTTGCAAAACGTGCTATTGAAAGGAAAACTGGCGCTAGAGGCTTAAGAGCTATTTTAGAGGAAATTATGCTTGATATTATGTATGATATTCCTTCATCTAATAATATTGAAAAAGTTATTATAAGTGCAGAGTGTATTTTAAATGGTGCAAAGCCTGAAATCATATATAACGAAAACAGGGCTCCACTTAGAAAACCAAAGAAAGTTACTCATAAACAAGACCAAAGATTGGCGTAATTTAATAAATGTGAGGTTTAAAAATGTCGAAAAGAGTTAAATTGGCAGATAGAATTTTGCCTAAATACACTAAAGGTGAAGAAATCTTTAATATGGTTTCTCATATTGTTGCTGCTACTTTCGGTATTGCTGCTCTAGTTCTGGGTATAGTTATTTCTGCTAAAAAAGGAAATGGCTATGGTGTTGCCTCATCTATTGTTTTTGGTATTACATTGTTTATTTTATATACAATGTCTAGTATTTATCATGGCTTGTCACCTGAGTTAATGGCTAAAAAAGTCTTTCAAATAATAGATCATTGTTCAATATTTTTGCTTATTGCCGGAAGCTATACACCATTTTGTTTATGTCCTTTAAGGACGTATAATCCAGCGTTAGGTTGGTCAATATTCGGAGTGATTTGGGGAGTAGCAATTTTAGGAGTTGTATTCAATTCTATTGATTTAAAAAAGTTTAAAGTTTTCTCTATGATTTGCTATTTAGCGATGGGCTGGCTCGTAATATTTACTGTGAAAATTCTTATAGAAGTTTTAGGTGTTGGTGGTTTTACACTTCTAGTTTCGGGCGGCATAGTATATACTATAGGAGCGATACTATATGCAAAAGGAAAACAGCATAAATGGTTTCATTCTATTTTCCATCTGTGTTGTTTCTTAGGTAGTTTATTACATATTTTATGTGTGTTAATATATGTACTTTAAAATGGAGTAAAAAATATGGTAGAAATTTCTGGGGAAATAATATCAATCATATATAAAAATGAAACTAATGGATATACCATTTGTGACGTAAATACAACCGACGACGAAGATATAACTGTTGTCGGTTTTTTACCATATGTTCAAGAGGGCGAGCAAATAAAAGTAATTGGAAACTGGGTAAACCATCCCGATTACGGAAAACAATTAAAAGCAGAAACTTTTGAGAAATTGATGCCAAAGGGTGTTAAAGCAATAGAAAAATACTTGTCTTCTGGGATAATAAAAGGAGTTGGACTTGCTACTGCAAAGAAATTAGTAAAGAAATTTGGAGAAGAAACGATAGAAGTAATTCGGAATACTCCAGAAAGACTTACTGAAGTAAAGGGAATAAACATGGAACGAGCAATATCCATGAGCCAAACATTAAATGAACAATGGGAACTTTGGAAATTAACATCATTTTTAGGTGATTATGGAATTGGCAATAAGAATACGTTGAAATTATATAAAGAACTTGGTGCAACAGCCCTTGACTTGATAAAATCCAATCCATATACAATACTGGATATTTGTAATGGAGTATCTTTTAAAGTAACTGATCAAATTGCAAGTAACGTTGGGATAGACGTAAATAATATTATGAGAGTATCTGCTGGAATAAAATATACATTATCTCTAGCTTCTTATGATGGTCATACTTATCTACCTAAAGAGCAGTTGATAGATTACTTAATAGAATTTTTGGCTGTAGATAGTGATGCGATTGAATCGGCAATTGCAGCTCTTGCAATAGAGGGGAAAATAAAGATTTATAAAGAAGATAAGGTATATTTAACTGCGTTATTTAATGCTGAAAAGAATATAGCATTTAGTATTAAAACACTTTGTGAAACTACTAGTAAATTTAAAGTTAAAGATATTGTAACTGATTTAGGGGATGAAATAAAACTTACAGATGAACAAATAAAATGTGTAAAAAGTGTATTTAATTCTCAAGTGTCGGTTATAACAGGAGGACCTGGTACTGGAAAGACTACTATAATAAAAGCAATATTAAAAACTTTAGAAAATTTTGATGCCAAAGTTGTGCTTTGTGCACCTACTGGACGAGCTGCAAAAAGGCTCTCTGAGACTTCTGGCGCAGAGGCAAAAACAATACATAGATTGCTTGAAATAAAACATATTGATGATGATGATAGAAATGCACTAGCAAATTTAAATATAGAGCCGTTAGATGCAGACGTCGTTA
>JAEEGK010015641.1_pt1 | contig 16777 bp, 11 predicted proteins | sample 8958771 | NCBI WGS metagenome assembly JAEEGK01 (sample SAMN16246547, study PRJNA631951) | gut metagenome | biome: gut microbiome; feature: rumen; material: SC-attached | host: Bos | place: Iran: Karaj | collected 2018-10 | reverse complement strand
CAAATCCAAGTGGTTCTAACGCTTGTTTAGCACTCGCTATTTTAGCCCAGTTTCCTGTTACATAAGTTATTTTTTTCATTTTTATCACTTCCTAATTCAATTATACTACTAGTTTTCTTTTTTATGTTCAATAAAATAATCATAGTTCCCTACATATTCAGTAATATGTTTATTACTAATATATAAGATCTTATTTGCTAATTTATTAATAAAATATCTATCATGAGATATAAATAATAAAGTACCTTTATAATCATTAAGGGCTTCTTCTAAATTCTCTTTAGTAAATATATCTAAATGGTTTGTTGGTTCATCTAGTATTATAAAGTTACATTTATCTTGTATTAAAGCAAATAGTTTTAATCTTACTTTTTCTCCACCGGATAAACTATTAACCTTCTTAAATACATTCTCACCGTAAAACCCAAATTTACTTAGGGCACTTCTTAAATGTGATTCTTCACCAATATAATAATTTTTAGCGAAGCTAAGTATAGTTTCATCTTTATCAAATGACATTTGTTGTTCAATATATCCTAGTTTAACATTAGTCCCTAGTTTTATATTATTACTATTATTATCTATTATTCTTTTAATAAATGTAGTTTTACCACATCCATTATTACCAATAATACATATTTTATCTCCATAATTAATAGTCAAATCTATGTTATCTATTAAAAGATTATCTTCGATAGATACACTATAATCATGAATAACTAATGCATCTTTACCAGATCTTTTATCAAATTCTAGATTTAAAGGTAAATCTTTTTTAACTATAGGTTTATCTTTAACCTCTATTTTCTCTAATCTTTTTCTAATGCTTTCTGCTCTTCTAAAAAATGGTTCTCCACCAGGATATGCTAATTTACCCCATTCCTCTAATTGTTTTATTTTTCTTTTCATGGCTGCTATCATCTTTTGTTGGTCTTTATATTCTTTAAATTCTCTTTCTATTCTTGCTTCATTTTCTTCTAAATATTTAGAATAGTTTCCATGAAATACTATTGATTTACCATTTTCTACTAATACTGTTTTATTAGTTACAATATCTAAAAAATATCTATCGTGCGACACTACTAATATTGTTCCATTACATTTATTTAAGTAATCCTCTAACCACTCAATAGTATTAATATCTAAATGGTTTGTTGGTTCATCTAATAATAATATAGATGGCTTACAAATAAATATAGAGGCTAATACTACTCTCTTTTGTTCTCCACCAGATAATAACTTAAACTCTTTATCTAAAAGATGATCTATATTTAATCCATGAGTAACTTTATCTACTAAAGTATCAATCTCATAACCACCAATACTCATATACTTTTCTTGAATTTTAAGATACTTATTAATAATATCCATATCGCCAGGATTATTATTCATCTTTTCTTCGTATTTATCTAAAGTGTTTTTAACTTCTTCAACATCCTTTAAACTATCATATATAATATCTTTAACTATTTTATTTGAATATATAGCTTCTGGTTGTTGAGTTAAATATCCAATAGTAGCACCATTTCTAATAGCTAAAATGCCGCTATCTATATTCTCTATTTTATTAATAATATTTAATATAGTTGTTTTTCCACAACCATTTTCCCCAATAAGAGATATTTTATCTCCTGTTTTAACTTCTAGATTAAATCCATCTAGAATATTTTTAAATCCATAGGATTTCTTTATATCATTTAAACTTATTTCTATCATAATCTTTCCTCTCCTTTAATTTTGTATAAAAAAACCAAATAGACGTACTTACATCCATTTGGCGGATGCAGGCACGACAAAAATGTCATACCCGCTAGATTATTTTTTTATCTTACAGGTATGACTATGCTACTACATACATGATTGTGCGTTCATAGTAATTTAATAACATAATCATCTCTTCCTTTCAGTAATAATTCTATTATACGTTTTATTAAAAGTCAAATAAAAAAAGAAACTATTTAGTTTCTTTATAATGCTTTACCATAATATTCTACATCTATTATAGTACCATCAGGATATGTTTCTTTTGCATCTTTTATATGTTCAGTAAATCCATAATGGTCATAAATTGCTTTATTCTTTAATTCAGTAGGTTCTACACCTATTGTAACTTTCTTAATTCCCCTTTTTCTTAAATCATCTATCATATATTTAAATAAAGGTGATAAATATCCTTGTTCTTGATACTCCTCTTTTGTTCTAAATGCAAATAAATATGCAGTACTATCATCAATTAAACCATCAGTATTTTGAAAAGTATCTTTCTTTATTCCTGCACTAGCTTCTGTTATAACTTCTCCATTTAATATACCAAAATATGTTATTCTATGTCCATCAGGGTAATTTTTAAATTCTTCTATCCATTTATCCCAATTTTCTTCTTCTCCAGGATTAACTGATTTATCATATTCTAATTGTTTTAATTTTTCTTCTTTAGTTGCTATCTTACATACAAAACATCTTTTTTCTTCTTCAACCCCATTATTAAATTCATAATAAGGATTATATCCAATAAATTCTACTACACCATCATGAACATAAATACTATCTTCCTCTGGTATAGCATATACTGGTTTAATTTTAGATAATTCTTTTAAATAATTAGCAGTTATTTCAGTTCTTTTTGGATCTCTACTACCAAAATGACATAATAAAGAATATCCATTTATCATATTAAATCCTGTGGAATCTTCTAAACCAACTTTATTTTCATCATCAGTAATACATGAATCTAAATCTTTACCAAAAATAATAGCACCTGCAGATCCTCCATAAACTATTCCATCATTTTCTAAATATTCTTTTATCTTGCCATAATTACCACTTTTCTTTAATAAATCTAGTAATTTAAAGGTATTACCTCCGCCAATATATAAACATGCATAATCATTAAAATTCTTTTCTAATAATTCTTCTGGAGTTCTAACCATATCTATTCCTGCTTTTTCAACATCTTTTAATTCATCTGTCATAAACTCCAAGCATCCACTATATGATGAATCTGGCCAAGCAAATGGAATATATAATATCTTCTTACTATTATCAATTATTCTATTTAATAATTGTCTTGCTGAAGCAACTTGTTTTCCTATTCCTCCACCATTTAATATTAATTTCATTTATATCACTTCCATTTTAATTATAACATAAAAAAAGAAACTATTTAGTTTCTTCTTTCTTTTCTTTCTTAGAACCTTTTTTATTATAGTTTTCAACGATTTCATCTATTTCTTCTTTTGTTAAAGTTTCTTTATCAATTAAAGCTTTAGCAATAGTATCTAAAAGGTCTTTATTTTCTTTAATAATCTTCTTAGTTACTTCATATTGTTCAGAAATAATATTTCTAACTTCTTTATCTATTTCAAATGCAACTTGAGATGAGAAGTTTCTACTCTTGTTGTAGTCTCTTCCAAGGAATATAGATGAAGTTTCTTCTTCTAATTGGATAGGTCCAAGTGAACTCATTCCATATTCAGTAACCATAGATCTAGCTATTTTAGTAGCCTTTTCAAAGTCATTAGATGCTCCTGTAGTAACTTCTTTAAACATTAGTTCTTCAGCTACTCTACCACCTAAATAACCACTAATTCTATCAAGTAATTCATTCTTAGTAGCTAAGAACTTTTCCTCTTTTGGAAGCATTAAGTTATAACCACCAGCTTGTCCTCTTGGAATAATAGTTATTTTTTGAACATCATCAGCACCGTCTAATTTGATACCTACAACAGCATGTCCTGCTTCATGGTATGCAACTACTTCTTTTTCATGATCTGTATATTTTCTAGTAACCTTAGCAGGTCCCATAATAACTCTATCATATGCTTCATCAATTTCAGGCATACCTATAGCATCTTTATTTCTTCTAACAGCAAGTAATGCAGCTTCATTAAGTAAGTTTTCTAGATCTGCTCCAGAAAAACCAACAGTTCTTTGAGCTATATAAGAAAGTTTTACTGTTGAAGCAAATGTTTTATTTTTAGAATGAACTTTAAGTATTTCTTCTCTTTCAATTTTATCAGGAAGTCCAACAGTAATTTGTCTATCAAATCTTCCAGGTCTAAGTAATGCTGGGTCTAATACATCAGGTCTATTTGTAGCAGCTATAATGATAATACCTTCATTAGCACCAAATCCATCCATTTCTGTTAGTAATTGGTTTAATGTTTGTTCTCTTTCATCATGTCCACCACCAAGACCAGTTCCTCTTTGTCTACCAACAGCATCTATTTCATCTATAAATATTAAACATGGAGCAGTTTGTTTAGCTTGTCTAAACATATCTCTAACTCTTGATGCACCAATACCTACGAATAATTCTACGAAATCAGAACCACTTATAAAGTAGAATGGAACATCTGCTTCACCTGCTACTGCTTTAGCAAGTAAAGTTTTACCAGTACCAGGATTACCTACTAAAAGTACTCCTTTAGGTATTCTAGCTCCCATTTTAGTAAATTTCTTAGGATTCTTTAAGAAATCTATTAATTCTTGTAATTCTTCTTTTTCTTCTTTTAAACCAGCAACATTTTCAAATGTAACTTTATTTTTATCTGATTGTAATTTTGCTCTAGATTTACCAAAATCCATAGACTTATTATTAGCAGATAACTGTTTATTTAAGAACCATAAAATAAGTCCACCAATTAATAAATATGGTAATACGTTAATAACAAATTTAAATATAATTCCAGATGTTGGATCATTTTTAGCAGTTACTTTAAACTTATTCTTAACTTGATATTCATTAATAGTTTTATATGTTTCATCTGATAAAGGTGCTACTACATAAAAGCTTTCATTTTTAGCATAACCTTTTAATTTACCAGTTATATCAATAGTTCCACCATCAGTATTTGCAGATGTAACAACAGTTTCTACATTATTCTTCTTTAAATTAGAAACAAATTTACTATAAGATAAGTTATTTACTTTACTTCCAAAGAATACAGAAGCTAAATAAATACCACCTGCTACTAATATTAAAGCAATGTATGGTGCAAATATTCTTCTTGTTTTTTTACTCATTTTCATTCTCCTTTTCATACTTAATTATTATATCATAGTTTCCAGTTTTAATAGTATCATATTTTGATTTTTTTATACCAGGAATCCATAATATTTTATCTTCACTATCTACTAAAATTGGATATATATTTCTTTCAGTAATATTTAACTTAGAATCTATAAATATATCTTTAACTTTCTTTGTTCCTGATAGATTTAAAACTTCTATTTTATCTCCCTCTCTTTTATTTCTAATATATAAAGGAAGTTTAATCATAGAACTGTCTAAATGACATATATAATTATTAGTCATATCTGTTTCTTTAACTATAGTAAATTTACCATTATAAACAGTTACTTCATCTTTTAATTCAAATTTATACTCAAAATCATCCTTTAAATAGGCCATACTAAGCTTATTATAATCTTTTGATATAATCTTATTATTTGGGAGGAATACCTCTAAATTAGGCTTATTACTGTGGATAATTGATAGAATATTTTTTATATGTTTACTTTCAATTAAATTAAAGTCTTCTTGATATATATTTTTAAGATACTCATATATTACTTTCTCTATAATATAGTCATCTTCCTCTAATAACTTAGTTAAATCTATAATATTATTCTCACATACTTTTAAATATACACTAGATACATATCTATTAATAAACTTACTTGTCTTATCTATTTCTTCACTAAATTTTAAATACTTTAAATGAATATCTTTATTTTCATTCTTTAAAACAGGTAAAACATGATTTCTATATCTATTTCTTGTATAGTTATCAGATTCATTTGTTTTATCTAATCTATACTCAATATTATTATCTTTAGCGTACTTAAGTATTTCTTCTTTAGTGTAATAAACTAAAGGTCTAATAATCTTATAACCATCTCTATCACTAATCTTATTAAAACCAACATAACCATCAAGTGAAGATCCTCTTGTAATCTTCATAAGAATAGTTTCCACTAAATCATCTCCATGATGAGCAGTTACTAAATAACTAGCATTATATTTTTTAATTAACTCTTCAAAAAATTTATATCTTCTATTATGAGCTTCACTTTCAATATTTGAAGTATAGTTTTCAAATGTAGTTCCTTCAAATATAACATTATTCTTTTCACAGAAACTTTTAACAAATTCATATTCTTCTTTTGATTCTACTCTTAAAGAGTGATTAACATGTGCGCACACAAGGGTTAGTTCTAACTCATCCCTTAATTTTAAAAATAAATCAAACATTACCATAGAATCCGGACCACCAGAAATAGCCAAAACAATATTTTGTTTTGGTTCAATGTTTTTCATAAGGAAATCAATTGATTTATTCATAAAAATCACCTTGGTTAGTATTATAACATATATTTTATTTAAAAATATAAAAAAGAAGCATTTTCATGCTTCTTATTCAGTTAATTCATCTTCAAGGATATCAAGTGGTTCTTCATCATAATATTCATTGTCCATTGTGAAATTAACATTTGAATATTGTTTTAAACCAGTACCAGCTGGAATTAATTTACCAACTATTACGTTTTCTTTTAATCCTTTAAGTTCATCAACCTTACCTTTAATAGCAGCGTCTGTTAATACTTTAGTTGTTTCTTGGAATGATGCAGCAGATAAGAATGAATCAGTTTCTAGAGATGCTTTAGTAATACCAAGTAATACTGGTCTACCAGTAGCTGGTTTTTTACCTTCTAGTAAAGCATTCTTATTAACATTAGTAAACTCATTAATAGATATAACTTTACCATTTAGTAATGTTGTATCTCCAGCGTCTACTATTCTAATTCTATTAATCATCTTTCTAGCAATCATTTCAATGTGTTTATCTGAAATATCAACACCTTGTGATCCATAAACTTTTTGTACTTCTTTAATAATATAAGATTGTACTGTTATAGGATCTGTAACAGCAAGTAATTCTTTTGGACTAATTAATCCTTCGTTTAACATATCACCTGCTTTAACTTCATCTCCAACTTGAACTTTGATTTTAACACCATAGTTAGTTGTTTGATCATGTGATTCTTTATCATTTGTAATAGTAACTTTATATTTACCATTTAAATTTTCAACATTTGTAACTGTTCCTGAGATTTCAGCAACTGATGCCTTAATCTTTGGAGTTCTAGCTTCAAATATTTCTTCAACTCTTGGTAAACCTTGAGTGATATCGTCTGCTGAAGCAACACCACCTGAGTGGAAGGTTCTCATTGTTAACTGAGTACCAGGTTCACCGATAGATTGTGCAGCCATAATACCAACAGCTTCACCAACTTCAACTACGTTATTAGTAGCTAAGTTCTTACCATAACATTTTTGACAAACACCATCATGAGTTTTACAAGTTAAAGTAGTTCTAATTTCAACTTCTTCAATACCTGCTTTAACGATCTTTTCAGCTATATTTTCAGTAATATATTCATTTTTATCAATAATAACTTCTTTAGTCTTTGGATCAATAACTTTCTTATTAGTAAATCTTCCAGCTATTCTATTCTTTAGACTTTCAATAACGTTACCATCTTTTTCATTTACGAATTGTCTTACAACAACTCCTTGGATTGTACCACAATCTTCTTCTTTAACAACAACGTCTTGAACTACGTCTACTAATCTTCTTGTTAAGTAACCAGAGTTAGCAGTCTTTAGGGCAGTATCAACGTTACCTTTACGAGTACCATGTGTTGATAAGAAGTATTCTGATACGCTCATACCTTCTTTTAAGTTAGATAATACTGGGATTTCAATGGCTCTATTTTGAGGGTCGTTAACTAGGCCTTTCATACCAGCTACTTGTGCGAACTGATCCATAGATCCACGAGCACCAGAATCCATCATCATAAAGATTGGGTTCTTACTATTTTCTTTAGCTATTCTTTCTAGATCTGCAGAAACATCTTCTTTAGCCTTAGACCAAACTTCGATAGTTTTTTCATATCTTTCGTTTTCAGTAATAAGACCTCTCTTATATTGTTTAGCTATATTATCAACTTTTTCTTTACTTTCTTCAATTATCTTTTCCTTTTCACTAGAAGTGATAGCATCAAATAATGAGAATGTAATACCTGAAATAGTTGAATATTTGAATCCTAAATCTTTAAGTTCATCTAGCATAGCAGATGTTTCAGATGTTTTATATCTCTTAAAGATTTGAGCAATTAATTTCTTTAAAACTTTCTTTCCAAATGGAGTAGATATTGGTAATTCTTTGATGTATTCTTTAATATTTGTACCCATTGGAACAAAGTATCTATCTGGAGTAGCCTTTTCAATATTTTCACTACCACCATCATTAACATATTGATATGTATCAGGTAAGATTTCATTGAATTTTAACTTACCAATAGTAGTAATTAAATATTTACCTTTTTGGCTATCTAAGAATACTTTATGTTTAAATGAATTTACAGGAAGAGCAATTCTTGTATGTAAATCAATTTCTTTTCTTTCATAAGCCATTAATGCTTCATTTTCATCTTTAAATACTCTACCTTCATTTTCATTAGGTTCTTCAAGTGATAGATAGTAGTTACCAAGAACCATATCTTGTCCTGGAGTAACAACTGGTTCACCACTTGATGGTTTTAAGATGTTATTTGAACCAAGCATTAATATCTTAGCTTCTGCTTGAGCTTCATAACTAAGTGGAACGTGTACAGCCATTTGGTCACCATCGAAGTCTGCGTTAAATGCAGTACATACAAGTGGATGAAGTCTAATAGCTTTACCATCTATTAACTTAGGAATGAATGCTTGAATACCAAGTCTATGTAGAGTTGGAGCTCTGTTTAATAATACTGGATGTTCAGCAATTACTTCTTCAACAACATCCCATACTCTATCATCTTGATTTTCAATCATTTTCTTAGCAGATTTAATATTATGAACTATTTCTTTTTCTACAAGTCCTCTAATAACATGTGGTTTAAATAATTCAAGTGCCATTTCTTTTGGAAGACCACATTGATACATCTTTAGATTTGGACCAACTACGATAACTGAACGACCAGAATAGTCAACACGTTTACCAAGTAAGTTTTGTCTAAATCTACCTTGTTTACCTTTAAGCATAGAACTTAATGATTTTAAAGCTCTATTAGAAGGTCCTGTAACATTTCTACCTCTTCTACCATTATCAAATAAAGCATCAACTGCTTCTTGAAGCATTCTCTTTTCATTTTGAACAATGATAGATGGAGCATCTAATTCTAATAATTTCTTTAAACGGTTATTTCTATTAATAACTCTTCTATATAGATCATTTAAATCTGATGTAGCAAATCTACCACCATCAAGTTGAATCATTGGTCTTAGTTCTGGTGGAATAACTGGAATACAATCTAGTATCATCCATTCAGGTCTATTATTTGATTCATTAAATGCATCTAATATTTCAAGTCTCTTTAAAAGTCTTGTTCTCTTTTGTTCTTGAGCATCTTTTAATTCTTCTTGAATCTTAGCTATTTCAGCAGGTACATCTACTTCCATAAGAAGTTTCTTAATAGCAGCAGCTCCCATACCAACTTCGAAATCATCACCATATTTTTCATAGTAAACTCTATATTCTTTATCTGATAATGTTTGTTTCTTAGCTAGAGGTGCTTTACCTGGATCAATAACTACATATGAAACGAAGTATAAAACTTCTTCTAATTCTCTTGGTGACATATCAAGAACTAATCCCATTCTTGAAGGAACACCTTTAAAGAACCAAATGTGAGAAACAGGAGTTGCTAGTTCAATGTGTCCCATTCTTTCTCTTCTAACTTTAGAAGATGTAACTTCAACTCCACATCTATCACAAATAATATCTTTATATCTTAATCTTTTATATTTACCACAAGAACATTCATAATCTTTAGATGGTCCAAATATTCTTTCACAGAAAAGTCCATCTCTTTCTGGTTTTAATGTTCTATAGTTAATAGTTTCTGGTTTTTTAACTTCACCATAAGACCATTCTCTTATTTTTTCAGGTGAGGCAATAGATATTCTTAAACCTTCAAATTTATTTGCATCCATTATTCTTCAACCTCCCCTTCTTCATCAAAGTCTTCTGTTTCTTCTAAAGACTCCTCTTCTTCCTTCTTAGGTGGAAGTTCAATATCTTCTACCTTAACAGGAACATTTTCAGTAGTATCCTCTTTTTCAAGTTCTGTAATACCAACTTCAGTTCCATCTTCTTTGATTACATTAACATCTAATCCTAAAGCTTGGAATTCTTTAATTAATACTCTGAAGCTCTCTGGTACTCCAGCTTGATTAATTGGATTACCTTTAACTATATCTTCATAAACTTTAACTCTTCCTACTACATCGTCTGATTTAATAGTTAAGATTTCTTGAAGGATATTAGCAGCACCATATGCATATAATGCCCAAACTTCCATTTCACCAAATCTTTGACCACCAAATTGAGCTTTACCTCCAAGAGGTTGTTGTGTAACAAGAGAGTATGGTCCGGTAGCACGAGCATGTAATTTATCATCAACCATGTGGTCTAGTTTAATCATATACATAACACCAACAGCTACTCTACTTTCAAATTTATCTCCAGTTCTACCATCATATAATTCTGTTTTTCCATCTGGTGATAATTTAGCTTCCTTCATCATTTCTTCGATATCTTCGATAGTAGCTCCATCAAATACTGGTGTAGAACAGTGTACTCCAAGTGTTTTAGCAGCCATACCTAAGTGTAACTCTAGAACTTGTCCTAAGTTCATACGAGAAGGAACACCTTGTGGATTTAAACAAATATCAACTGGAGTACCATCTGGTAAGTATGGCATATCTTCTTCTGGAAGTACTAGTGAAATAACACCTTTATTTCCGTGACGACCAGCCATCTTATCTCCAACTTGAATCTTACGTTTTTGAATAATATAAACTCTTATTTCTTTACTAACACCGCTAGGTAGTTCATCATTATCTTTCTTAGTATAAATCTTAACATCATGAACTATACCAGCTGCTCCATTAGGAACTCTTAAAGAAGTATCTCTAACTTCTCTAGTCTTTTCACCAAAGATAGCATGTAATAGTTTTTCTTCTGAAGTAAGTTCTACCATTCCCTTTGGTGTAACTTTACCAACAAGAATATCATTTTCTTTAACTTCAGTACCTATTCTAATAATTCCGTTAGCATCTAAGTTCTTAATAGTTTCTTCAGATACATTTGGAATATCTCTAGTAATTTCTTCAGGTCCTAACTTAGTATCTCTGCATTGAATAGAGAAACTTTCTATATGTATTGATGTAAATGCATCATCTTTTACTAATTTTTCATTTAATACGATCGCATCTTCGTAGTTATAACCATCGAATGTAGTAAATGCGATAGTCATATTTTTACCAAGAGCAAGTTCACCTTTATCTGTACTTGGTCCATCTGCGATAATCATATCTTTTTTAACTTTATCACCAGCTTTAACAATTGGTCTTTGGTGATAACAAGTATTATTGTTTGATCCTTCGTAATTCATTAATGAATATACATCAGAACCATTTTTAGTCTTAACAACAATTTTTCTTCCGTCAGCGTATTCAACAACACCATCTGCTTTAGCAACTACAGTAACACCTGAGTCTCTAGCAATCATGTATTCTCCACCAGTTCCAACATATGGAGCTTCAGCTTTTAATAATGGTAATGCTTGACGTTGCATGTTTGCACCCATTAGAGCACGGTGAGCATCATCGTGATCTAGGAATGGAATACAAGAAGCTGTTACTGAAATGATTTGTTGTGGAGAAACGTCGATATAATCAATATCTTTAGTTTTAGCAATAATTGTTTCTCCTCTATATCTTGCTGTAACTTCTTCTTCAATTATTTTATTATCTTTAATTTTAATAGTAGCTTGTGAAATAACATAATCTAATTCTTCATCAGCTGTTAAATAATCTATTTCATCAAGTAATACACCATCTTTAACTTTCTTATATGGAGTCATAATGAAACCATATTCATTAATCTTAGCATAACTAGCTAAAGATGTAATAAGTCCGATATTTGGTCCTTCTGGAGACTCAATTGGACAAATTCTACCATAGTGAGATTCGTTAACGTCACGAACTTCCATAGCAGCTCTTTCTCTAGATAAACCACCAGGTCCTAGAGAAGATAAACGTCTCTTATTAGTTAATTCTGATACTGGGTTAACTTGGTCCATGAATTGTGATAATTGTGAACTACCAAAGAATTCTCTAATAACAGATGTTAAAGGTCTAATACTAATTAATGTCTTTGGAGTAGCATCTGCTTCTTCAATAGTAGTCATTCTTTCACGAATAACTTTTTCCATTCTAGAAACACCAATTCTAAATTGATTTTGAATTAGTTCTCCAACTTGTCTAACTCTACGATTAGATAAATGGTCTATTTCATCAGTTTGTCCAATACCATGTAATAAATTTAAATAGTATGAAACTGATGCATATATATCAGATATAGTTAATCTCTTAACATCAATTGATTGATCGTTACCAATAATCTTAATAACTTTTTCTTTATCATTAGGATCAATAACTTTAACTACTTGTACTTTGTTATATGTATCTAACTCATCATTAATCTTAACTTCTTCCATGTTAATACCATTATGAAGATCTTCTTTTAATGAATTAAATACTTCTCTATCAATTAAAGTACCCTTCTTATATTTAACTTTTCCATCTACTTTAATATCTTCAGCTAATGTTTGATTAAATAATCTATCACAAACATCTAACTTCTTATTATATTTATATCTACCTACTTTAGATAAATCATATCTAAATTGATCAAAGAAATGAGTAATTAAATGGTTCTTAGCACTATCTAAAGTTGCTGGTTCACCTGGTTTTAATTTCTCATATATTTCAATTAAAGCTTCATCAGTATTAGCAGTAGAATCTTTTTCTAAAGTATTTAATAGATATTCATCCTCACCAAAAACATCTAAGATATCTTCATTAGATGAAAGTCCAAATGCACGTAAAAATGTTGTTATAGTTACTTTTCTGTTTCTATCAATCTTAATATCTACGCCATCTTTACTATTTAATTTAAATTCAAGCCAAGTTCCTCTGTTTGGTATAATTTGTGAAGTAAAAATGTTTCTACCATTTTTATCCATTTCAACTCCAAAATATACACTAGGTGATCTAACTAATTGAGAAACAATAACTCTTTCAGCTCCATTAATAATGAAAGTACCACTATCAGTCATTAATGGTAAATCTCCAAAGAATATTTCTTGTTCCTTAACTTCACCTGTTTCGTTATTAAATAAACGAGCTTGTACTTTTAAAGGTGCAACGAAAGATGTTTTTCTTTCCTTACATTCCTTAATAGTAAATCTAGGTGTATCAATAGAATAATCAGAAATTTCAAGTGATAATGATCCTGAGAAATTTTCTACAGGGAACATGTCATCTAGTACCTCTTTTATTCCTTCAGTGATAAATAAGTCATATGACTTCTTTTGGATCTCTAATAAATCCTTTAATTCTAAAGAGTTTTCATTCTTAGAAAAATCTCTTCTTTCACGGTCTTTACTTACTTTTTTAATCTTATAAGCCACTAAAATTCACCCCTAACAATAACATTCAAAGAACATGTCCATAAGCCAGAAAAGGACATAGTACCAATTTAAGATTTTAGCAAATAATGAAACCTACGTCAATACAAAATAGAAAAATATTGTAAAAAAATGACAAAAAATTTAAAAAATAGTCATAAGCATGTATATTCCTTGTTCCAATTCTAAGGTGCAATTTTTGCACCTTAAAATATTTATATATTCATCTCTTGTTAATTGAAACCTATATTCCTCATCAAATCTACCAATATTATTTTTTACTTGCCTATTAAAATCTTTAGTAGTATATCCGTAAATCTTAGCTAGATCACTATCAAGCATTACTTCTTTATCCCTAATATAATATATTTTGTTTCTTATATCATCTTCAGATATTATAACTAATTCATTTTACATTTTTCCTCCTTAATCATTCATTAATTTTAATTATATCTGAATCCACGGAATTAAAATTATGATTATTTAATTCTTCATAAGATTTATTTTTTTTTAATAAATTCATTTGTTCTCTTGCAGTTTTATTTAAACTAATAAGTCTTTCACTTTGACTCAAATTCATTTCAATTAATTTAGCATTTATATTTTCTAAATTACTAAGAATTATTAGATGAAGTAGATCGGTATAATCTCTAATATTGCCTTTATCAGCTAAACCAGGATTTTTGTCCCTCCATTCTTTAGCAGTCATACCAAATAATGCAACATTAAGTACATCTGCTTCTTCCGCATAAACAAATTTAATTTGTTTATCAGTTAGCTCAGGAATAATATAATTCTTAACAGCTTCTGTATGAATTAAATAATTAGCTTTAGATAATAATCTGTTAGCATTCCATTCTATTTTATTTTGATATGCTTCATTTCTTTTTAATCTTTGGAATTCTTGAATTAAATATAATTTAAACTCTGGACTTAACCAACTTGCAAACTCAAAAGCAATATCACTAACAGCGAAAGTACCACTATCATATCTTCCTGATTTAGATATCATACCAATAGCATTGGTATTCTTTATCCATTTTTGTGGTGACATTTTAAAATCATTGCTTCCCGCTTCATTTTTAAAGGGGGCGAATTCGCCCCTGTTAAAATTTTGATTATTAATAATTTCCCATAATCCCAAGAATTTGATCACTTCTTTATTTCTCATCCAATCTCTTATTGGGAGTCTAGGTTCTTCACTATCCACATATCTCGCTAGATCAGTAAGAGAAATATATTCTCTTCCATCAATTCTAATGACTCTAACATCTTGATCTTTAACCTTTAATATTGTAGATACATCATACTTCATATATATCTCCTTTCTACAATATTATTCTCTAGAATCATTTACTATTCCCCCAACAAAATAAAAAAGGCTAGATTACTCTAGCCTTTATTATTAAAAATCCCTTATCTTTAGTAATTACTTCAAAATTATATATATCTTGATTATCCTTCATCATAGATAAAGCACCTTGATCTTTTCTCATTACTATCCATAATTCACCATTACTATTTAAATGAGATTTAGCTCCTCTAATAATCTCATATACTTTTTCTTTTCCAGCATGTATAGGAGGATTACTAATTATACAATCATATTTAGAATCTATATTACTATAAGCATCAGATTCAAATGCAGTAATATTTATTCCATTCTTCTTTAAACCTTTATTAGTTAAATCTACTGCTCTTTTATTAATATCACACATATCCACAGTATAATCACTATTTAACTTCTTTAGATATATACCAACTACTCCTGCTCCGCATCCAATATCTAAGAAACTACTTTTATTACTTAAATCTATATTATTTAAAAGTAATCTAGTTCCATAATCTAAACCACTTTTATTAAATACACCATTATCAGTATAAAAATAATATTTAATATTCTTAACAGTTACTTCTTTTAAACTAATATTACTTTTAACTTTATCATCATTCTCAAAATATTGACTCATTATCTTTTACCCTTCTTACTCTTATTATTCTTGGTTAAATATTTAACTGTACTAGGTGCAAAATGCTGTGGATAATTAGCTTGTAGTTCTAGATAAGCATCAATAATAGCCCTAGTTCCTTCTCTTTCAGTTTTCTTTAGTACTTTTTCTTTCTCAGTTAATTCTTTTCCAAGTTCTTCTAAACTTTTACTCATAGTAAACCTCTTTTTTATTGCATTTATTATAACACTTATTAATATAAAGTCAAAAATGATGTGTTATAATTCAATTAAGGTGATAATATGAAGTTTGATAAGATAATAAAAGATGGTCTAATAGAATATGGAATAATAAATGGTAATAATACTATAGTATTAATAAAATCAGGAGCTAATGGTTCTTTATATGGTTATAATAATAAATATTTAACTATAGCTACTAGAATTAATAAAGAATATGGATATACTGTTATATGTTCTTCTAATCCTATGGAGGGTCCTAATAACTTAGATAGTGCTTTTAAACTAATCGAAGATAATTATAAAGACTATATTATTTATTATATGGGATTCTCTAATGGAGGTATAAAAGGTATACAAAACTATAATAAATATGTAAAAAGATTATTATTAATAAATCCTCCATTAATGCTTAATATAGATAAAACTATAAAAGGAATAAAAGACTTTAAAGGAGATAAAATAACATTTGTATTTGGTACAGAAGATCAATCATATAAATATGTATATTTATTACAAGAAATAAATGATAATAAAACAGATATTATATTAGTAGAAGGTCAAGATCATTTATTCTCTAAGAATGATACTGACTTTATAGAATTACCATTTAAATATTTAGTATAAAATAAGATTATTGTTAAACAAAAAAATAATTTTTGAAGACTTTTTATTACAAAAATTAGTTTTTTACATAGAAAAAAGAGTATATAAATACTCTTTTTTGTTTGTTATATTTAACAAAAATTGGATTTTTGTTAAGCAAAAATAGAATTTTTGCAAAGAAAAAGAGCAATTATTGCTCTTTTTTTACTCCCTAGGTAGACTCATTAGGTTATCTTTAATAGTCTCGTCTGAAACTGATCTAACGTATTTTTCACCTTGAGCACTTAGTACAGGAATAAGAGATGGATATGGTGAAATGTTCACCTTTACTGTTCCATTACTATATTTAATATAGTCATATATATCCTCTTTATTAAACCAACCTAAGTTTAAGAT
>JAEEGK010015640.1_pt1 | contig 16777 bp, 11 predicted proteins | sample 8958771 | NCBI WGS metagenome assembly JAEEGK01 (sample SAMN16246547, study PRJNA631951) | gut metagenome | biome: gut microbiome; feature: rumen; material: SC-attached | host: Bos | place: Iran: Karaj | collected 2018-10 | reverse complement strand
CTTTATACTGGAAACCACCTGTTTCAACTACAGAATACATATATGTAATCCTTTTTTGGTTGCTATTGGAGTCCCAAATTTAGTAATAGTGCACAGAAAATCAAAGGGGATTAGGGGTAAAAATGAGGAAAAAAAGACGAAAAAACGCTTTTTAGGGGAAATTTTAATCTTTTACGCAACGGACGGAAAGTCCATTAGTCTTCGCAGTACTACCAATAAAGTGGTAGTTTTCTATAAACCCGGAGCCACTTTCTACAGAAAAATAATACGCTTTTTCATCGTCGAGTCCCGAAGAAGACCAAAACAGAGCCTCACTTCCCGCATCTAAAAACTGTTTCTTAGCTATACTCCACCACCCTGCAGGGATTGCTGAAAAGCCCAATCCATCAGAGCCGTTACCTACCTTATAGCCTGCACCAGCATTTGCTGGGCCGGATACATAGTACCTATCCCACCCGTTTTTTGTTTTATAACTTCCTGAAGCATTATGAAATTTATCCCATTCGTTGTAATTGGGCAAATGCCAGCCTTCAGGGCAAATTCCACGCACATTCACACTTTTCACACACGTTGTATCACCATCGCATTTTTGCGGATTGTTCTCGTCATCCTCAAGCGCAATAGAATCTACCGCAGCAGCCCAAGTATAAAGCCTACCACCGACATCGCAGTTGGATTCAACATTTTCATAGCACCAGCTGCGTGCCAAAAGGCTCGGCGTTTTCACGCTATCTGAATAATTCAAATTCTCCGCCATCCATGTTAGCCCTTCTATTTTACGAGTCTTATAGACTTGTCCATCACGTTTATCGACAATTGAATCATATTCAAGGTTAGGATTCATGCGTGAATCATTGGGAACATCCCAGCTCCAATATTCCATGTTCTGCCAACCATTCGATGTACAGCAATACCAATTCGCATTATTTATGTTTCCTTTGACAACCTTGCCCACATTCTTTTCCGAGCACGGTTCTCCATAAGTATCCCGTTCCAACAAAGACGCAACATACCACACACCCTCCTTGCAAATCAAACGCATCGTTTCTTTCGGAGCGACAGTTCCTTCATTATCAGAATCACACTTTGGCAATATCCAACCCGGTTTTTCATTTTCGTCATCCTTGACACAGCGAATGCGTCCTTTCTCATTGTAACGCAGTTCATAAGGATTAGCTGTATCAGAGATACTATAGCCAATCGAATTTACAAAGCTTTCACCCCAATTCGGAGTGGAAGTCAAGAAAATCACTTTTTGAAAGATTTCAAGGGCACTAACATCGTCCCAAGAACCTCTAGAATTCCGTTTTGCCCCAATCGTTTCAAACAAGGTTGTCCATTCCGTCGTATCCGGCAAATGCCAACCAGCAGGGCAAAGGCCTCGAATTTTACCATAAGCTTCGACTGAGCAAAGCAATTGAGACGAACAATCCATAGAATCCTGCCTGTCGGCATATAGATTTATGGAATCGATAGCAGCAGCCCACGTATAGCTAGAACCACTTATTTCATCTCCATATCGTTCGTCTTTGTATTTCAGAAACTGCTTCATCCACCACTGATTACCATATTTTACAGTCCGATATTCCCTGCCATCGCGTTCATCAACCAGCACTCCATATTCAACAGGATCCAGCTTACAAGCTGAAACGATATCATCATTTCCGTTACCTTCTTCGCAAGTGGACTTAACTGCATCGAAAGCCATTTCTGTACCCACTTGGGATTCCATGTTGTACATGCTGAGAGTGTCAGTTTTTTTAAGATAGCCATCAACAATGAAGAGCACAACCAAGTTCTTGCCAGCTGTCCAATATTTATATGTGACATCTTTACCGGAATCATCTTTACGGACAAACGTCCATGTATTCATTCTGAATTTATCCATGGCATCGCACGCCCCGACCTTGGAACAAACCATTTTCAGGCCCGCACTTGAAGAACTGCTAGAGTTGACGTTGCTAGATGATTTATATGACGAGCTACTGTTCGATTTATATGACGAGCTACTGCTCGCCTTTGATGATGAGGATTTTTTGAGAGAAGAAGAACTTTTTCCCTTGGCGCTGGATTCCGTTTTGTTAATGGATTCGGACAATTCATCGCCATGCCCGGCAACATCGTCTCCGCACGCCGAAAATGTCAATAGCGATATTGAAATAAACGCTAAAAGGGAAAAACAATGCTTAAAAGACATACTCTCATTCCTTTTTTGCACGTTAAAATACAAAATAAATAAAGAAAATAACGACTTTGGATACAAACATTCCACAACATTACGCACCAAAATGACACATTTGGAGCATACTCCTAACCCCTAACCCCTAATCGCTAATCCCTATTTTTCTATCTTTCCTTCGGAATTTTATAAAGGGTTCTCCTAATGAGCAAAATTATTAGCCTTGATGGCGACTGGCAGATGATCTGGGACACGGAAGACACAGGCATCTCCAATCGTTGGTATGCAACATATCCTGAAAAAACTCAAACCGTAAGCGTTCCCCACATCTGGGAACGGGCTTTTGACAAGCTTTTGATGGCTCAGGACTGCGCTTTCTATTTCAAGAGATTCACGATTGACGACGAAAAACAGGTGACCAAGCGCATTTTCCTGCGTTTTGAAAAGATTGCAACGCACGCTACTATCTGGCTTAACGGCAAGCTCCTCGGTGACCACTTTGGCGCATACACGTCCTTTGTCGTCGAAACGCAGAAGGCTATCAAGCTTGGCGAAGAGAATATCCTCTGCATCCGTGTCGCGAACATGGGCGCCACAAACAGCCGCATCGACTTCGGTCGCGAAAGCAAGGAAGGTGCAAACGACCGCTACGCCCACCCGGGCGAAATGCCGGTGGGTCTCCCCTGGTTGCAGTACCCGTATGGCGGCATCTGCGGTCATGTCGATTTGATTCTCGGAAACACGGCGTTCATCTCGGACATCCACGTCGAACCGGACATGGACCAGGAACGAGTCTCTGTCGAGGCGTTCTTCAACAACCCGCGTGGTTACCAGTCCCGTATCCGCATTCTCATGAAGAACCCGAATGGCGACGTCTATGAGTTTTTCAAGGACGTGAAGCTCGAAAAGGAAAACGCCACGCAGAAGTTCCTGCTCGGCATCAAGGACTGGAAAAAGGACAAGTGCGTCTGGAGTCCGGAACGCCCGAACTTGTTCGCTATCGAAATGCAGCTCGAAATCAAGGGCGCCAAGGGCAAGGCTCCGGAATACACCTTCCCTGTCGTGAAGACTTTCGGATTCCGCAAGTTCGACTGTCTCAAAGGCGACTATTACGTCAACGATTCCATCGTGAAGCTCATCGGCGTAAGCTACAACCAGCAGTGGAGCGAGGGTGGCCTTTGGACCGACCAGAATCCGGCTCTCGAGAAGGACTTGAACGCCGTGAAGGCCGCAGGCTTCAACGTCATCCGTTCTTGCGGCGCTCCGCTCAGCAGCACGGCACTCGACATTTGCGACAAGATTGGCTTGTTTGTATTCCAGGAATTCCCGATCCACACGATGCGTTCCACCGCGCAGGGTCTCGAAATCACGAAGAAACTCATCAACGACATGGTGCGTGACCAGCACAACCATCCATGTATCGCAGCATGGATTCTCGGTTCCGAAAACGGCACGTTCATGCTCCAGAACGGCAACAAGCTTTTGAACGCCATCAGCCCGATCGACACCTGCCGTCCGGCCATCAGCAACTTCAACAGTATTTATCTCGACAACGAGGCGAACTTCCACAAGGATACGGGCAAGATCATCCCGGTTTCCATCGACAGGATTTCGCAGTACGCCACGATGCGAGTGAACCCGCGTGAAAACCCGAGCGCAGCCTACACGCACTACCTCGCCCACATGCTGGACAAGGAAGACCTGGAACTCACCGTTCCGGACACGGGCCTTGGCGACAGTCATTTCCAGGACGAAGAAGAGCCTATTTTGAACGATATCGAGAACAAGGTCTTGGTGACACTCAAGAACAACACGCTCTTCCCGAAGCGCGCAACCACCATCGCCGGTCCCCGCAGCATCAAGAGCCAGAAGGCCATCAAGAACGAGTTCAAGTCCGTGGAAACGTTCGTCGCAGACGAAAAGCTTTCGATTTGGCCGAACTTCGAATCGTTCAACGCCGATGTCTACCGCATAGCCCTCAAGAGCAAATACGACCAGATAACCGCCTTCCAGAGCAACCCTCAGATTGCAGGTTTCTTCATCGACCAGTGGGCGGACAACGGTACCGACTTCAGCGGCTTTACCGATGAAAACAGAAAGTCCAAGGGACTCCAAAGCTTTACCAGATCCATTACGGCCCCGAGCCGCGTGCTCATCAGCGAGCTTGAACATGTCGTCGCACCGCAGAGCGAAGTCAGTTTCCAGCTCACGCTCTTGAACAACAGCCGTCTCGAAGACGTGGAAATCGAAGTGTCGCTCCTCGACAGTAACGACAAGGTACTCAACACGCAAAAGGTCTTGCCCGAAGAACCCGCCGACAAGAAAACGCTTACGCAGCTCGGCATTTGCACGTTGATGGCTCCGCGCAGCACGGGCATGTACAAGATAAAGCTCACGCTCAAGGATAACGGCAAGGAAATCCACTCCAGCCTGGAAGACTTAATTGTCATCGAACAGACCGACGTGAAGGAAGCGATGAGCAAAGTTTGCTTCCTGGACAACTACGACGAATCGAGCGACGCTCTCGCCGCATTGGACGGTTCTGAACAAATTATCTTCACAGCAAACTTGAGTTCTTGGCCGGATGAAATTTTGGACAAGATTATCGACGTGACAAAGAATGGCGGCAAGACGTTGTTGCTCTCCGATATGACGACCGAAGATATCGACCTCTTGAACCAAAGCCACAACTTTGAAAACAACATCGAAGCCCATTGGACAACGGGCGCAAACGAGTTCAGCCTGCATTACTTGCCGAAGGATTCCCCGCTCATGACGGTCTTTGGCGGCAACGGCGTACTCGACCACAATTCCGCCTCGGCCATGCCGGGAATTTCGTTGAACGAACTCGCCGGTGCGCAAGTTTATGCACGTTCCGTGACACTCAAGGACGGCGAAATCAAGACGGGCGTTGACTTGCAGCTCGTTCCGTTTGGCAATGGCAAGATCATGTTCAACCAATTCAGCGTGATTGAAGGTTTGGAAACAAACGCTTTGTCGGATGCACTGTTCACGGCCATCGTGAACTTGCTGTAATTGGTTCGGCTTTATCGCTAATTCGAGAGTCCCGCCAAGCGCGGGACTTTTTCGTTGAAGAAGGGGCTCGCAAATCGTCATCCTGACCCTGTAAGGGGAAGGATCCAGTGAAGTCTTGTAAAGCGTAGGCGAAAACTGACTGGATCCTTCCGCCGTTGGCGTCAGGATGACGGTGATTCGTGTAATGCATAGACCCTATCGGTCGTTGCCTCCCTCCAGGGTAACAGAATGCGATAGAATCCAGTGCGGCACTTATTAAATTTCTATATTTGCTTTTATGACACAGAATAACATTAATTTGGAAAAATACTCTGACGAGCTCGCAACAAACGCAAAGAACGCGAGCAAGAAAATTCGCACCTTGAGCGCCGAAAAGCGCGCAGCCGTGCTCGCGCGTGTTGCAGAAATTCTCCGTGCCAAAAAGCCGGACATTCTCGCCGCCAACAAGCTTGACCTCGAAGCCGCCGCCGGCAAGCTCGACGAATCCAAGATGGATCGCTTGACATTGAACGACGCCCGCATCGAATCGATGGCCAAAGGCGCCGAAGAAATCGCCGCATTTACCGACCCGCTCGGTCGCATCCTCGAATCGCGCGAACTCAAGAACGGAATCAAGATTAGCCGAGTCGCCGTGCCGATAGGTTCTGTGTTCTTTATTTTTGAAAGCCGCCCGAACGTGACGATTGACGGTGCTTGCCTTTGCTTTAAGGCGGGTAACGCAGTAATTCTCCGTGGCGGCAAGGAATCGCTCAACTCCGCAAAGTGCCTCGCCGGAATTTTCCACCAGGCTCTTGAAGAAAATGGTGTCGACAAGGACGCCGTGCAGCTCGTGACCGAAACGAGCCATGACCTCGTGGGCATGCTTTTGCAGCGCAACGACTGTCTCGACCTCGTGATTCCCCGCGGTGGCGAACGATTGATTCGCGCCGTTGTGGAACAGAGCAAGATCCCCGTCATCAAGCACTTCAACGGCATCTGCCATGTGTACGTAGACAAATCTGCCGATATGGACAAGGCCGTGAACATTCTCATCAACGCCAAGACGCAGCGCACCGGCGTGTGCAACGCCATGGAATGCGTGATTATCGACCGCCATATCGATGCAGCGAACGTCAAGAAATTGCTCGATTGCCTCGCCGACCGTGGCGTGGAACTCTTTGGCAACAAGGACGCCCAATCGCACGACAGCCGCATCAAGGACATCGGCGACGACTCGAATTACCACCACGAATACCTTGCGCTCAAATCAAGCGTCAAGTTCGTCGACAACGTCGAAGAAGCTTGCGACCACATCGAAAAGAACAGCAGCCGCCACACCGAAGCGGTCGTTGCCGAAGATGCCGCCGTTCAAGACTACTTCGTCGCAAACGTCGATAGCAGCAGCGTCATGGTGAATGCGAGCACGCGCTTTGCCGACGGTGGCGAATACGGCCTCGGCGCCGAAGTAGGAATTTCCACCGACAAGCTCCATGCCCGCGGCCCGATGGGCGTCGAAAGTCTCTGCAGCTACAAGTGGATTCTCCGTGGCAATGGACAAGTTCGCGGATAGCCCCAATTAAAAATTCAAACCTACTGAGGAAAATATGTTCATTAAGAAAAAAGGACTCATTGTCGCAGTTCTGGTTGCGGGAATATCCTTGTTTAACGCATGTGGCGAAGACTCTTCTAACGAGCCTGATATTTTTGGTTTAGATAGTTCTTCGAGCATTTCGACCGGAACCGTAAATGAATCGTCGGACTCGGAATCCATCGAGTCTTCAAGCAGTCAGGAAGATACGACCACGACAAACAAAAAGGTCAGAACCCCAAGCGAAGAAAGCAGGCTGCCCAAAGTAGAGGACCAGGAAGGTCCCCACTATAGCTCATACGCCATCCAATCAACTACTGAAAAAGATGGGTTCACCATTATTGTTTATGACCGTCACTTCTGTAGAGGGACAACGTACAATAGCGTCGTTATTTCATCAACCTATAGCTGGGATTCTATATCAAGAGGTTTCGAAGTCATAATCCTTAAAAAAGCCGATAATGGACTCTACAAATCGGGACACTCTACAATGGATATGAAATACATCTATGAAAATATTGAGAAATTGCAGGATCCGGCTGCTTTAGCAGAAATGCCCTTCTATACAGGGACCTCTGAAAACATTTATGGAGAATGGACTTATCAACCCGACGACACTTCAACCCCCATAGAAGGCAAAGCCATCATCTTAACACAGGATAGTGTTCATTTTTTAACTTATATAAACCCAGAAATCAATTACACAACTCCCAACGATCTTTATTTTGATTTTGGTGAAGTTTTCGGCAAAGAAATTTACAGTGAAATTTCAGATAAGTTCTACAGCGGATACAATGTTTTAGGAGACATTCCCTCTCGCGGAATCAAATTGACACAAAGCGATTCCAGCATTTTCATCGACATGAACGGTCAACAACTGGAATATTTGGTCAAAAAGAAATATACCAAAAGAACAAAATCCATTCAGTATATCATAAAATCTGGAGAAGACCGGTGCTCGTACACAACTTACACGCAAGAATTAATGGAGCGTGAATTCTGTAGTAGTAAATACGAAGATTATATTAAAATCAGGGGCTACAACACACAAAATGAAATATACCAGCTAGAAGACCCAGGTTACAAAGGCAGCTACATCTATTGCTTCAAGAAACTGATTGAGAATAATCCTGCTTTGAAACAAGAATCAGATTCCGAAAGCAACGAAAATTAAAGGTTTTTTATGAAATTTGACGAACTTATAAAAGAAATAAAGTTTGAAGTGGAATTCGGTGGAGTAAAACTCGCGCCAGCAATCGTTCAGGATGCCGACAAGGGCGACGTGCTGATGATGGCATGGATGGACGAAAAAGCGCTCCGTCGCACAGTCGAATGTGGCGAAATGGTTTTCTGGAGCCGTAGCCGTAAGGAATACTGGCACAAGGGCGACACCAGCGGAAACGTGATGACCGTCGTGGAATGGGCCGCCGACTGCGACTCCGACGCGCTCCTCTTCAAAGTGCGAATGCAGGGTCCGCAAGTCGCCTGCCACACGGGAGCCCGCAGCTGCTTCTTCAAGAAGTGCGAAAAGTAAACAACGCCTCGAAAAAATTTTCAGCCTAGTTTGTACAAACAAGCTAGGCTTTTTTATAATCTACAACGTTTTTAAATAAAGAGCCATAAAGCGGTCATAGACAGAATATCCGTTTGCATTCTTTGTCACAAATTCATGCGACATCAGCATTTCTAAAGAACGGCTGATACTACTTGCATTTTTCAAACGATACTTATGTATAAACGCTGATGAATTAATCGCCCCTACAACACCTTCTTTTGCGATTGCAATAAGCAGTTGGCATTGATTATTCGTCATGGAATCTAACAGACGCTGATAAATTTCCTTCTCGGAATCGACTATCTGCGTAATGCACTGCTCTATATGCGAAACCTCAATCGATTTCGGAGCAAACTCATAAAGAGCATTCAGCACACGCTGCATATACCAAGTATGCCCCTCAAGTTTTTCATATAGGCTATCAAAAACTTCTTGAGTACAACAGCAGCCCTCTTTTTTCAACCAATTCTGAGCAAAATCAAAATAGGATTCCTTCGGAATCGCAGTCAAGTTGAAAATTTCGGTACTCCGATAGAAAGGATGCGACGCCGAACCAAAAATTTCAGTCATCAAATGCTGTTTGCTGCCTGAAAAAATAAAATGGACATTCGGGCAGAACTGGATATAAGAACGGAGCAAAGCCTCTACACCCTCATCCTTGTATTCCACAATCTGCTGAAATTCGTCTATAGCAATGTAACATTCGCGTTTAGACTCTTTCAAATACGAGAAAATTTCCGCAAGGGTGTTCTTAGTTTCTTGTGGAGCAAATTCAATAGAAGGCTGCGGTGTTCCCAAGACAGGATCTGCCGACAGTACCACCCTAAAACTTTTAAACAGGGTAAAAGCTGTTTTGGCAGTCTTTTTGCCAAATGAATCCATTTTACCGACAATAGCTTTACCAAGGGCCTGAACAAAATGCTCCAGCGATTTCGTCGGGAAAATATCGATATAAAAGCAAGCTGAATCTTTTTCTTTCTTCTGAATGGTATCAAAAACATGGAATATTAGTCCCGTTTTGCCCATACGTCTAGGCGAAAGCAAGGTAATGTTCCTGCCATTGCGAAGCGCCGAAATAATGCGTTTCGTCTCTGACTCGCGGTCACAGAAATACTCAGGACCATCATAACCATAAAGAAGGAATGGATTCTTACTCATACCCTAAATATAAATATTTTTCGCAAAATGCGTTACGCAAAATGCGAAATTTTTATAGCTAATGGAGGGAAACGGGTAATTTACTCCCTATACCAGCATTTCGGGAAACCACTACACCCCCAAAATTGATTGCCAGCGTTTTCGCCCTTTTTCGCAGTACGTAAAACAAGAGGTTGACCGCATTTCGGGCAAATCTTTTCAATTGTTTTCTCATCTTTCGAAACCGCTTTTTCCCTAGGCTTTTCAAAATATTTTTCACACTGAGGTTCAGCCTTACTTGCAATCAACTCTGTAAGCATTTCCTCATATTTTTTTGCATAATCCGATTTTATCGGCTTACTACACTTAATGAACGAATCTAACAATTCGTGCATATCCTTCTCAGAAGACTTTAAAGAATCATCCTCATCTTCAATTTTCTTTATATAGGCAACAAGCTGATCCAAACGAATCACTACCTTACGAATGTCTTCAGGAGCTTTTGAGTCATTTAAAATTGTCTTTGGATTTGCCAAGACAACAATAGACCGATATGTTTGAGGGAACAATTTATCAAACAAGCCCTGTGTTACAAAATTATTTTTGTATTCTCGACGAATTTCTTTGAGAATATTCAAATGCCTTTCGTTTTGGGAAACTGGAGATGTGAATCCTTCTTTACGATAAAATTTTCCTTGACCCCTATGACGAATAAAGTTTCCCTTTTCATCAATTTCAATATTACCATAAAGATTTTTGCACTCAATAACAAAAATGTGCTTTCTTGTTATCACTAAAAAATCAATTTGCGCAGAAAGGTCATTCTTTTCCAAATAGAGGTCATGCACAATAAGCATATCCATACCACTATTTTTCAATTCAAAAGCAATTTGATTTTCGCCCTTAAGCCCTGCCTCCGCAATAGCAATTTGCTCATCAATTTTATCTTTGATTTTTCCAAAAGCTCTTGATGAAAGCGATTTCATCTTTTCAATAAAAGATTCGGCATCGCTATCTTCCTTAATGAATACAGGACCAAAATACTTAAAAAATAACGCATCAAGAATAGACATAATTTATTTCCTCAACTGTTCCTTTTTATAAACACCTTTTACTCTGCATTTATCTGCAGAATATGTTCCTAGAAACAAACCCCGACCTATACAATTAGCAACAACAGCGTCGCCTTTACGAATAGTATTCATATCCTTAGCCTGTTGCTTTGGGAACGACAACTCGATTTCCTGAACTTTATTACCAAGATTGAAAATATTAAAAGCCCCTAAGCCCTCAAATTTGACAATATACTCTCCCCAAAAATTTTTCTCGACAGAACGAACTTTACCACCAATACTAAAACGCTTACCATCAAAACTTTCATCTGCTGCAGCTTCATTCTGATTATATGTATCTACAATCTCTCGAGCACTAGCCAATTTTCCGGTATCCTTTTTACGGTCATCGAAAAAGTCAAATCCCGCTGAAACAAGAAGTTTAATCGCAACAACAAAATATATAAGAACAAAAAAATCACTCAACCCTTTTGCTACGGGAGACGAATCTTTATTCTTAAAAAAACTTCCATCACAAATACAAATTAAATCAAAAAGCACCCAAAAACATAATACAGCTAATATCAATGAAGAAATAATAAAATGATCATTTTTATTCAATAAAAAAGAGAAAGCAAACAGGCCCCATTTCACAAAAACACATCCTTTCTCACCCCAATTAAAATCATGTAAACCAACAATACCAAACAACCCAGCAACAATCGTTGCTGAAGTTCTACTTATCTTGGGAATGTCTGCAATAGGAGGATTAACTCGTTCATGCAAATCGGTTTTATTTTCCTTCGAAATGGAATCATCAGAATTTTCTTTCGGCGGAACAAAGCCCTTTTCCTTTTCCCTCAACCACTTATTTGCCAAATCAGCCATAACCTTGACTGCTTTTTTTTCGCAGTTATCAACAACAATCAATCGGCTTCCCAAATCAATTGATATTTTCCCCAATAAGAAACCCTGAGAAGCGGAAATTGCCTGAACTTTATCTAACCGAACGCTTTGTGTATCTATGGACGAAGTCAGCAAAGCCGCATCCATAAACAAAAAACGTTCGGAAGTCAAAATAACAAGCCACGTATTTAGACCAGAGTCAGAAAAATTTGACGTTTCGGTTTGTTTCATCAAACCGGACGCCAAAGCAAAAATAACCTCACCAGGTTCCAAATATTTTGGCAATGCCTCAAATTCTTTATTTGTGCCAAAGGAATCAAAATGAACTCCGTTCAGTTCACAAATACCACGCCAATCAGCCTTTTCCGTTGCAACCTTATATTTGTTGTAGTTTTCCATAATTGCTTCATACCCATACTAAGGCATCTATTCAAAATATACGTTCAATTTCAAATATATACTGTAATTTAAAGAAATATCTAAAAAAACGCATTCCAACTTGGCATATTCGTAAGAGCTCCCCATAAAAAGGGAAATCCCCCGCATCGGCGAGGGATTTCTTGTGTTTCAAATTTCGATTGTACTTTGTCTTGTCACGGACAACTCTTGTCCGTAACGTGGCTCCGTTCTGGGAGCCGTCTATGCGGAGCGTGCGTAACATAGCGCTCTCCTTCGCGGTTTCAAAAGCATCGCAGGACTTGCCCGACTTGATGACCGCCTTACTGTTATGTTTTGCCATAGGGGCCTCCTTGAGGGGCAAATATAATTTTTTGGATTTAAGTTGGAAAGGTGAAAATCGTCAATTTGGAATTATCGCTTAACTTCGATAAGAATAATAAAACAAAGCCTTCAAAGCATAAAATCCAAAAACAATTATTTTTATAAATTTATAATGGAAAGCTTTATTCAAGGAAAAAGTATGAAAAGATTTTTTGCACTTATCTTTGCCACAGCATTCTCATTTACAGTTCCATTATTTGTCGCATGCAGCGACAGCAATCCATCGTCCGCAACAAATAATCCCGGTTCTTACGACGTCGGAGAAGGATACACAATTGCAGCCCCGTTCAGATTCGACGCATCAACGAGCATCGCCTATCAAGAGATATACTCTTGCTACTACCACCCAGATTCCAAGACATTTACGTGGCAAGAAAATATTGAACCCATCGACATGATCTCAATCAAAATCGTCGGTGATTCCATGTGGCTTGGCCCATCCCCTAAAGAATACGACCCAGAAGATTATTACTACAACTACGAGAAGCTTGCTTTAAGTAGTAATCACGATGGAATTTATGGGACATGGGAATTCACCGGATGCACTCGAGTCATCGGCAAAACAGAAATCAAATGCGACATATATATCAACAGTCTTGCGGGAATTTCACAAACCTTAAAAATCACAAAGGACTCTATTTATAACACGTTCAAACACAATCCTGCTACCGCAAAAGCCTTTAGAGACACTCATTGGAATATCCCTAGGATTATTGAAATATTCTTTTTCGATGACACCACAAATTTTGTCATGGACCCAAATACATTCGAAAAAAACGTCAAGATTATTGACGAATCAAAATTTGTAATTAACAATCAAGTTTTTGAATATCAATGGGTAGATGAATTCAACGACATGGGATTCGGAGATGGAATTTCTTTTACAAGTAACGGAAAAACATGTAAATCCATGGATTTCATGGGAGGAATTACAGAAAGCCTATGCAAAGAAGGAAACAGCGATATCCTTCTCAGCGGAAGAGACAAAGCGTTTGATGAAGACTATTACAAAGAAGGTCCCATACACGAATTTTTCACTTTGAGAAACACCGAGGAATTCCAAGAATGCATGCAAACCCTAATCACTCCAGAAACAAAAGCATTCTTACATGGACTTCTATAGCACAAAATTTCGTTTTTTCAAAACAAGGTAATTTATGAGAAAACATTTAGCATTCATCGCGATGGCATTGTTGATTATCGCATGCGGAGATGACAATTCTACTTCGCCTTTTGAAAAGAATGGATCATCAAGTATCGAAAGTCCGTCTGACAACTGGATCACAATTGAAAAAACGGACCATTTTTCATTCTTCGACGAAAAGCATCTGAGGTACTATTTCCTTGAAGAGGAATGCGATTACGATTCCATCACAAATTCTTTCAAATGGGTAGCGGAAGACTACACGGGCACTTTTAACAGGTACGACGTATCGCCATCTACATTCCAATCCGAATATGGCGGAGACACGCTTAAATATATGATAGACCGTTCCTTCGGATTCAAGATGTCTAATGACACTCTATACGAATGCGATTACATCGGGGACGAATGCGACGATCCCAACGCTGCTTATGTTTATGTAGGCAAATCGAATTCCATTTTTTCCACATGGGAACTTGTCGGCAGAATCAGAAACGGAACATATATACCCAACCCGTCCAATCTTAAACAAACTCTTATACTTGAACCAACCCAGAGAACCATAAAATCAAGTTTCAAAGATATCTATAAGCTTTATGGTCCCGGCGAATACTGCTACCAAATTTACCAGATATTTGGCGACGAATCAAAAGAAAAATTATGCAGCAACTACTTCATCGAAAACCAGGAAATCTCTTCGGACACGGCATTTATAACTAGTGGCTTATGGTTCGTGCAGAAAGATTCCAACACTGTAAATATTTCTGTAGATGGAAAGGTTATCGAAATCAACACAACTCTTTCCATAGGAATGCAACCCACGCAATACACTAACGCCATAATAAAGGTATCCTACCAAGGAATGACATGCACCAAATGGAACAAAAACCTTGACATCACGCAAGAGTATTGCGAAGCTACCAACCACGACATGGATTTTCTCAAAAAAGATTACAGCAACATCCACCATGCTTTTGTCGATCAACTACTAAGCTACAGCGACAATGATGACGAATTCAACGAATGTGTTAAACAGTTTAACTTGAAATAAAAATACGAAGGGAACTAAATGAAAAAAAATTTTTTTCTTGTCACCTTGGCTGCATTATTTATTGCCTGCGGTGACGACAGTTCGACCTCGGCCACGGACTCAGGAGAAAGTTCTTCAAATGACTTCGGCGAGGGCTACACCTACGCAATCGCACACAGATATGACGAAGCAACAGGAATCATGTACCAAAGAATTGAAACCTGTAACTATCATCCAAGTACAAAAACCTTCGCATGGGAAGAAAGCGCCATTCCGCTGGACTCAAACAGGCTTACGGTTATCGGGGACTCCATGTGGATTGGCCCCGTAGAAAAATTCGTAGCCGACGACCCCAATATGCAGCAGTCTTACGATGCCTATGAGAACCGCGAAACATTGCTGTTGAGCACCGACCACAACGGCATTTACGGCAAATGGAAGATGACCGGTTGCATAAGGACCTACGGAGAAACCGAATTCAAATGCACCTCCTCTATCGCCCACATGAGAGGTATCGCAAGGACAATCACCATTACCGCGGATTCCGCATACACCACGACCGTAGTCGATTTAAGCAGCACCACTGGCAAAGAAGATAAATGGAATTTGGGTAATATTTTGGAATATAATCTCGGATTCGACATCAGTGATTTGATCGTCGATTCACTCGTAGAAGCCCAGGTAATAAAGGTCATTTCGGCTTCAGAAATTTCAATCGGCAGTCAAACCTTTACTAGAGATGGTTCTGCCAAATTTGACAAGACCGGCATGAATTACTACGAAACATTTTCCAGCAACGGCAAAACTTGCACAAAGCACGAACAATTAGGCCTTATTACAAAAGAGCAATGCCTAGAAGGGAACGCAGACTTTCTGCTTAGCGACCGCGGCGACGAAAACGATTCTTACCACTACGAAGAAGGTCCTGTAGAAGGATTCAGCCTAGATAACCGCGAAGAATATTACGAATGTACAAAGAGCCTTGTAACAGAAGAGACTAAAAACATTCTCGAGCCTTTCGCCAGACATTATACGGACTAGAATGATTACCGACGAACTCGCAAGCATCAAAAAACGAATCCTTGATTATGGTTTCAAGCGCCTGCTGCTTGCAGTTTCGGGCGGTTTGGATTCTATTTGCTTGGCTCATTATTTTATCGAGAACCGCGATGCACTTGGAATTGAATGGCTGGGGATTGCTCATGTGCATCACGGGCTGCGCGAAGGGACAGCGGATAGAGACGCTAAATTTGTGGAAGCATTTGCGAAGTCGCACAATGTTCCGTTTTTCTTGAGGCGATTGGATGGCGAGGCACTCAAGGCCGCTGAAGGATCGCTCGAAGAAAACGCAAGGGATGCTAGGTACAAAGCGCTGGTCGAGATTGTAAATGAAATTGGAGATTCCCGCCTGCGCGGGAATGACAACGTAGAGCGTGGGGATGACGAAAACAATGGTGATTCCGGCACGGAGGCCGGAATGACAACTAGCGCTCAGGATGACAATTCTCTCTCGTCTTTCGTCTCTCGTCTTTCGTCTATAATCGTCACGGCGCATCATGCGAACGATCAAGCGGAAACGATGCTCATGCGACTCAAGCGCGGAACAACGCTTGCCGGACTTAGGGGCATCCAGGAAACAAGAGTTCTTCTGGATGACAACATTTCACTGGATTCTTCGGCTTCGCCTCAGAATGACGAATCCTTCGTCTCTCGTCTTTCGTCTCTCGTCTATATTTATCGTCCGTTTTTGAATATCACTCGTGCAGAATTGCTCGATTATGCAAGAAAGAACAAATTAACTTGGTGCGAGGACGAAAGTAATGCGGATGTGAAATTTGCTCGCAACAAGATTCGTCACGAATTTTTGCCGCAGTTGGAAAGAGAATGCCCAGGAACAACAAAGCAACTTTGCCACATCGCGGAACTTGCCGACAAGGCGTATGCGAAGATGATGGAGAAATGCGAAGAAGTGTTCGGAAAAGCCTTGCAAAACAAGATGGTGATCCCCGAACAAGTCGGGGATGACAACGCAGTCGAGAATGACGCATTCCAAGACTCAGGCGGAGATGACAATGCAACGCCCGTCACACCCCATACCTCCATCTCACTAGACAAGAAAAAACTCAATAAAATTCTGCGGGAGTATGCCAAAACCGACCTTTCCGAGTTGTTCCGGTTATGGCTTTCGGAGCTGGGTTTCCGCTTCCCGATTGGCTTTTTCTATGGCCCTAAAGAACCGGCCCACGTCAAAATTCCAGTACGCACCGTATATCGCAAGCGTTCCATCGTCAAAATACGCCATACCATCAAGTTTTGCGAATTTTGCACCCCCGACGGCGCCCAGAAATTTGTATCTTGCGAGATGAACGAAAAGGATTATAATGAATCAAC
>JAEEGK010015639.1_pt1 | contig 16778 bp, 25 predicted proteins | sample 8958771 | NCBI WGS metagenome assembly JAEEGK01 (sample SAMN16246547, study PRJNA631951) | gut metagenome | biome: gut microbiome; feature: rumen; material: SC-attached | host: Bos | place: Iran: Karaj | collected 2018-10 | reverse complement strand
CAGGGCAGTAGTACTGAAGGTGTCGGTAAACACCTTCTCCTGAGCTAAAGAAGAATACTTCTTGAACAGCACGTTCATAAAGCGCTGCTTCTCCCTTGTAAGGTTGCTAACCGCTTGGTAACGTGCCCGTGTGAGGTTCTGAAGGGCTTTGTAGCGGTAGTCATCCAGATAGACCTCTTTGTTGATTCTTCCGAAGCGAAGGCAGTCTGCTATAACGAAGGAGTCCACGTAATCGTTCTTTGGCAGGTCGTTGTAAGATTCTTTGAACTTGTTGACCTGTTTTGGATTGAGGACGTGAATCTTCCGATTGTACGGCACGAGAGAGCCGTCTTCCCTCAGGAAGCAGACGAGATTATCACCATAGACGGAAGTGGCTTCCAGGCCAATGATGACGTCTGTGAGGGCAAAAGAAGTGATAGCAGACAGGATCTCCTTCACGAGCTTCTGGGAACCGTCCTTTGAATTGGGGACGGAGAAGTTCTTGATCTTGGATCCATCCGGTTTCATCAGGTAGACCACGTTGTTTCTACTGCTTACATCAATACCGACGTAAAGTGGGGTCAAAGTAATCACCTCCTTTCGATCTGTATTTGCGGTCAATCAGCTTGATAATACCCACGACACCGGAGCATCAACACCCTCGCGTATTAGAATCCAGCCTGAGATGGACTGATGCGAACCCTACTGCCAAAGGGCAATCCAGAAACTCAGGCAAACAGCCAGCTGGTTTGAAGTTAACTTCCGGCTCAGGGGGACAGACTTTCTATGAAGTGCCATTACTGGCCAACAGGAGAATACAGAGCTTATACCTGATTGACACTGAGGACAATTATATCACGGGTATTATCAAGCCGATTGATCGATTGTCAAGGAGCGTGTGGATCTGAGTAGATCCGGTAGGGGGGATCCCCTCTGCTTCATCTTCTCTTCCGCATCTAAGAGAGAAACGAAGTAACAATTTATATCTTAAAAACTATTATACGAGGAGTCTTATATGTGACCGTCGGTGCACTGTCACTGTATGGTATCGCAGCGTTTGTCAAACGGGGTTTTCCGGGATATATGTTTGGTAAGACCGTGTTTGCATTCTTTGACTATGCTGAGCCCCGGGTTTATTTTTTCATCGACTATATCGCGATCATGATACTGTTTATGATGACGGGATGTCTGCTGACGTATGTATTAAATATGATAAGCAATAAATCCCCATAAGGTGAATAAAACCGGAAGTTAAAACTCCGTTGCAAGGAGGATCCGCAGATGTAATGACAGACAGTTGCCCATCCGATATAATGGGTGGGCAACCAAATATACTATGGAGGTAATAGTCATGAACAAGTATGTTTCGCTGGATAAGCGAAGTAAGAAGGCGCAGCGCGAGTATCACGCAAAGCAGAGACGCACCTGGGGTGAACTTAATCCCGTGACAAGGAGCGTACCGAGCGGAAAGACTTACAATCGAAAGAAGGAAAAGCAGAGGATCGGCAAGGAATTCAGAAATGGATTTGAGGCCGATCTTTTTAGTTGCCTGTCTTTAGAGAAGAACAGGATTCTAATATGAGAAGATAGACTCGGCATGCTCTTTAAGCAGGTATCATTTTATTTCCTTATGTCGCTGGCCGTTCCAACACTTATTATTGCACTAAGTCCGAGTGTACAGGGCGTGACAGGAATACCGTCCATGATCCTCCATCTTTTGGCGATAGTTATCGGAGTTATATTTTCGATTGTTTTCCGCAAGACTATAAAAGCTTATTTTGATATAAAGAAAGCAGAAACTGTATGATTAAGGCAAGTGCTTTTTGTTGACTTTTCACGGTGTTTGTATTAGCCTATAGCAAAGCTGTGAAAAGAAGAGTAGGTTGTCAGGAGCTTTACAGAGAGTCGGCATTTGGTGAGAGCCGGTGAGCAAGCGGCAGCTGAACATGGTCTTGGAGCCGCGTACCGAGGTGAAAACTTAGGCTACGACGGGTGCGCCCGTTACAGTGCTAGACTATCGTCGGAGATTTTCTCCTTCCGTAGTTGATAAGGCTTATATCGTGAGGTATGAGCGAATTAGGGTGGTAACACGAAGCGATATGCTCTCGTCCCTGAATTTTTTATTCAGAGATGAGAGCTTTTTTTATACCCAAAAACTAACTGACGTATAAAAAGAGCTCTCCTCTGAGGCAACTGTTAACACTTATGTTGACGAAAAGGAGGAAACGAGATGAACAGAAATATTTTGATCGGAGGAGCATGGCCGTACGCAAACGGTTCATTACACATCGGACATATCGCAGGACTCTTGCCGGGTGATGTCCTTGCCAGATATCACAGGGCCTGCGGAGATAAGGTTTATTTTGTATCGGGAAGTGACTGTCACGGAACTCCGGTGGCTATTCGTGCAAAGTCTGAGGGAAAGACACCGCAGGAGATCAGTGACTATTATCATGAGGAGTTTACGGATTGCTTCAACCGTCTTGGTTTCAGCTATGACTGCTATACAAAAACTTCAGACGATCATCACAAGAACTTTATCCGTACATTCCATGAAAAACTCTATAAAAGCGAATATGTCTATGAGAAGGAGACGCCCCAGGCTTTCTGCGAGTGCTGTAATACATTCCTGGCAGACAGGTTTGTTACAGGATTATGTCCGAAATGCGGAGAACCTGCAAGGGGCGATCAGTGCGATCTCTGCGGGACTGTTCTTGATCCTGAGCTTCTTAAAGAGCCTGTCTGTGCTGTGTGTAATAAACCTGTGACTTTCAGGAAATCAACACATCTTTACATTGCAATCTCCAAGCTTGAAAAACAGCTCCGGACTCTTGTGGACAATGGTAAGAACTGGCGAAAGAACGCAGTCTCCTTCACCAACCGTTACATCGATGAGGGACTTCGTGACAGAGCACTTACCAGAGATCTGGAATGGGGAATCCCTGTGCCGAAGGAAGGATATGAGAACAAGACCATCTATATCTGGGCGGAGAATGTCCTCGGTTATCTATCGGCTGCAAAACGTGTGGCGGATGAAAGAGGTGAGAGTTTTGAAGAACTGTTTGGCGAGAATGCCCATCACTACTACGTTCACGGCAAGGACAACATTCCCTTTCATACGATAATCCTGCCTTCGCTTCTCATTGCAAACGGCAGTGGCTATCGTCTTCCGGATCAGATAGTTTCAAGCGAGTATCTGACTCTTGAGGGCAGGAAAATCTCCACAAGTCGCAACTATGCAATCTGGATAAAGGACCTTTTGGACAGATATGATGCGGATTCCCTGAGATATTATTTTCTTGCCAACGGTCCCGAAAAGAAAGACGCGGATTTTTCTTGGACCGAATATGTCAATAATCACAATGGTGAACTTCTTGGGGCGTACGGAAATTTCATAAACCGTTCACTGTCATTTATTGCAAAATACTTTGACGGGATAGTTCCGGAGGGCGATGTTTCGGATGAATGGGAAGAGACACTTCGTACTCTCTACGACACAACAGGAAAGAGGATTGAAGAAGGCAACTTTAAAGAAGCCATTGACGGCATCTTTGATGTTATCAGAAAAGCCAACAAATACTTTGATGAACAGGCTCCGTGGAAAACAAGGACCGAAAATGTTGAAGTCTGTAAGAACACTTTGTATCAGTGTACACGCATCATTGCAAACCTTGCGACTGTTCTGGCTCCTTTCCTTCCTTTTTCATCAGAGAAAGTATGCCGGTGGTTGAACGTATCCGGAGATTGGAATTACAAAACCGTTGAGTCAGGGTATAAACTACCGGAAATAGAGATACTGTTTGAGAGGCTGGATAAAAGTGTGATAGAGGAGGAAAGAAGCAAACTGGGTTAAACAATATGTGCTATAATCAATCTCAAGTAAGATAAATGAAGGGAAGACTCATATGGGATTTTTCGACAAGTTTAAGAAGACTGCCGGTTCGAATTGGGATGATGCTTACAAAGCTAACCCGAGTTTCTATTCAAAGCCTGACGGAAGTCCGTTCTGTGCATTTGCTCTGACAGAGGGAACAGATACTATCCTTCCAAAGGCTCCGCATTATGCGGTTTCCGGAAAAGAGATCAAGGAATACAAACTCATGCTGGTCAGTACCACAAAGCAGGCTCCTTTGGGAGACTGCGATTACTTTGAAGCAATCGGGAAGCTCGAGGCATATAAGATTGATTCAAATGATGACAGTATTCTGATCAAAGGATTGTCCCTTGCTGAAATGGAAGAAGTACTTAAGTAAATATGAACGATAAACTCTATGGCATTTACAACGGCGACGTATACAGAATAAAACCTGACATAAACGGGAGGGTTTTCTTACTTCCGGATACTGAAGACGGATCGGTTGATATCATACACGCTAAGATAGTGAATAATTCCGATATTACTGAGGCTTACAGGTTACATCTGTATGCGGAATATAAAGGGGTTAAGGTCGATATTGCGCGGGAGGCCGGTGAGGAGTACGAACTATGGGCTGATGATTATGCAACCGCGCAGGAACTTGGATTTAACAGATGTGATAAATACGGATACATTTTGATGGTAAAAAAGTCAGATGTGAATGTAATTAGCGAGAAGACGCCATTCGAGTTTAGTTGAGTTTCAATTAACCGATTGATACATGGAGAAAATAAGAAGAAGCTAAGCTGTTCTATGATGAAGGCTCTGCTGATCTGTTTTACCGTGTTTATGCTTGCCGGGTGTGGCAAAAAAGCCCCTACTTTAGTGAAACTAAAGTAGGGGCTTTTTTATCTGCTGTGGAAGGCAAGGTATGGGATTAGCCGGTAGGGAGTTGATTGGATTTTTATATTTTGTATATAACAACAAGATTATTATTTTATGGTAAGATACTCCAATAGGCCGGACGGGCAATAATTTTCCTCAGAAACTTAGTTTTTATAGCCCTTTAAGAAGATTACCGCTTTGATGAAGAATGTGCGGGCTATAATATTACTTTGACTCTATGATATTTATAGCCATTTTTCGGGATTTACACTTTACATGAGACCGAAGGGGCTATAATAATCCTCATAAGTGTAGAACTTTATAGCTTTTTTCATGTGTTTAAACTCTTTTAGTAACTGAAGGGGCTATAAAAAGTCTATGTGCCTTACTGTTTTATAGTCCATCCATATTTTGATCCTCTCTTGAGGTATACGGAGAATGCGATGAAACAAGTAACGTTTCATATGATAGTAGAGCAGACAAAAGAATATCCCATGCGGATGATCTATAAACCTGAGACGGGGGAATTTGTTGCGGGCGACTGCGAGTCACTGCTTCATGCAAGAAATTTCTGTAAGCCTTACGGTTGGATTAAGGAATCGGGAACTCCTCCCAAACCACATTGGGATTGCATTCTTATGACAGATAATGATTATGCACTGGGCGATGAGGTCGAGGTTAAAGTAATCGGAGTATTTAAGAGAGCTGACTTTGATCATAAGTACATAGTTGCCGAGTTAAACAGAAACATTGACGATTACGCGGAACTATCAGCGGATGAAATAGAAGAACTGTGCAGACTATACCCTCGCATAGGAGAAGGTGAAGGATGGTTTGGAAAAGAAGAAGCTGAGTTCTGTATGAAGAATCATAGAAAAGCACTTTAGCAGATTTGGAGGAATTATGGACAGAGATATGACAGTCCCTTGCGAAGAAGGGTTTATCAATATTCGCGTCGGTGCGATCATTATGAAGAACGGAAAACTACTGATGGTCGGAAATGACGTTCATCCGGAATATCTGTATTCGGTAGGCGGACGCATCAAGTTCGGGGAGACATCGGAAGAAGCGATTGTTCGGGAAGTTATTGAAGAGACCGGAGTTAAGCTGGAAATTGATAGGCTGGGTTTTATCCATGAGAATTATTTCTATGGAGACAGCGAAACAAATCTTAAAAAGCTTGTTTATGAGATTTCATATTTCTATTATATGAAGGTTCCTGAAGATTTCGAGCCTGTATGCATGAGTATGACAGATGGCGGACATGAGGAATTCTTACGCTGGATAGATCTAAATGATCCGATAAAATATTACCCGGAGTTTTTCAGAAGTGAGCTGTTACATCCGGTGGACGTAGTAAAACATTTTGTGAAGGATGAGAGATGAGATTTATAGAACCGACAATTGAATATGAGGAGCAGATCCGAATATACAGACAAGAATTTCTGGATACCGGAAGTTCCATGGATGGAACAGGTGCACTAAGACGAATGGAAGATCCCAAGCAGTGGATTGAGCATAGCTTAAACAGCATGAAGAAAGAAACCGTACCCGATGGATTGGTTCCGGCAACACAGTATATATTTGTTCGGGAAAGCGATAATAAAATCGTCGGAATGCTTCAGATAAGACATTACTTCAACGATTTTCTCGAGAAATACGGAGGACACATAGGATACTCGGTTGCACCGAGCGAGCGTCGGAAGGGCTATGCAACGCAGATGCTTCAACACGGATTGGAGAAATGCAAAGAGCTGGGCATTTATAAAGTGCTCATAACCTGTGATTATGATAACGAAGGTAGTAGAAAAACAATCCTGAAGAATGGCGGAGTATATGAATCTACGGTTCATGAGCCTGATGAAGATATAGATCTGCAAAGATATTGGATTGAGATATAATAACATTAAACACCATTCTTTCGGGGATGGTGTTTTTTCGATAAAATCAATGTATATGTTGAAAGATGAAGGATGCTTTCAATGATACGGAGGGAGAGATTATGAGTAAGATAAGCAGACAATATCTGATATATACATTTATTATAATGGGAATATGCTGGGGGACATGTATGATCTGCAGCTACTTTGGTCTTTCATTGAATAAGCACTATTTTTTATATGTTCCTTACATGATCGGAGGCTGGTCACCGACCATCGCATCATTTATTGTCTTAAAGAAAAATGACAGGGTGAAAAGCTTTATCGAATGGTTAAAAAACGTTTTTGATTTTAAACATGGATTAACATCATATTTACTTGTGATCATTTTGTCTGTCCTGTATGTGCTGCCGCAGTGGATCGTGGGCGGTTATGAGAAAGATGCTCCAATATTTGCACTGATAGTTCTGATTCCGATGATGATATTCGGCGGAGGATTGGAAGAAGCCGGATGGCGCTACATTCTTCAGCCCGAATTAGAAGAAAAGTGTCATTATATTGTGGCTACAATTATCGTGGCGGTAATCTGGTGGCTGTGGCATTTTCCTTTGTTTCATATTAACGGTGTCGGACAACAGGGACATAGCTATATTGCATTCGGAATCGGAGTTTTCGGAATGGCATTTGCCCTGGCATGCGTAAGGAAGTGTACGAATAGCGTATGGTTATGCGTTCTGCTGCATTGTATTGTTAATGCATCCGGAGCAATTTATAAGATTGATGATGGTATTAAACCCAAAGCAGTGATGGCCGGTATTATGATCGTGATCACATTGCTTATTGTATATGTAAATAACAGAAAGAAGATTTTTAAGTAAGACATGATAACAGATAGACTTGAAATAAGCAGAGTAACATCTGACGATAAGGCGGATTATTGCAAAGTCGTTCCTGCGATATATGGTTCAGAGGGAGAAGACGGAGTATATGAGAGTGTTTCTGATGAGAAACTGGCCGATAAAATCTTTATGCCTTTTCATGAAGAAGTAAGCAGGCCTCTTCAGAATGACGGACCTGTATGGTACTATGAGAATAATCCTCCGGTTATGAAAGGCTTTTCGGATGGACTGACAAGTGCGGATATAACCATGATGACCATGTGACAGAACGTTTCGAAAAGCGACAAAATGGACTTTTCCGAAATGAAAACAGAGATAAAATTTTGTCCCAACTGCGGGGCTAAAAGGATAAATCAGCTTAAATTCTGCACTGAGTGCGGAGCAAGGTTAGGGAAGTAAAAAAATGATTGTAGAAATTACTGATTCAAATGAAAAAGTGACTATTGCCAGAAATGTACTTGAGGCATTAACCGATTGGTTCGGGATTGAAGAAAGCAGGGAAGAATATATTTCCGGAAGTGCGGGCTGGACATTTTTGGCGGATGAAGATGGTGATAATGTAAAGGGTTTTTTGTGTTTAAAAGAAACCGGGAAGTCTACTGTGGAACTTGCTGTGATGGGCGTGCTGAAAGAGTATCACAGAAGCGGAATAGGGCGTGAACTCGTAGAAAAAGCAAAAGAGATAGCAAGGACAGCAGGTTATGAGTTTATGCAAGTCAAGACTGTAAAAATGGGAGTCTATGAAGACTATGACAGGACAAACCTTTTTTACATCAGCTGTGGATTCAAGGAGCTTGAAGTATTCCCTCTTTTGTGGGATGAGTGGAATCCTTGCCAGATTTATGTGATGTCGTTAAAGTGACGAGTTACTAATTCGAAATGAGTACAGTTTTATTTTGATTTGTGGTGAAAACAGTGGAAAGCTTAGAGAGTTTATATAACAAGATTAAGGATACTATCTCAAAAGTTGACTTCACACTGTTGTGGGAAGGCTTCGAGCCGCTTAAGTTTGCACTTTATGATGATACGGAATGTTTCTTCGATGGTCACTATATTGAGAAAACTACAGATTTTTGTGCAAATACGGCGATAGAGTTTCAGGGTGAAATGATCGCAATATGGAATGTACAGAATGAAATGCCGACATCTGTATTTGCTTCCAAGATAATCCATGAGATGTTTCATGGATATCAAAACAGACAGGGATGGGACTGTTGGGCAAATGAAATGGAAGCACTGTACAAGTATGAATACAGCGAAGAAAATCTAAGTATCAAGCTTTATGAAAATAAGCTTCTTTTGGAGTTGCTTGAAAAGTTTGATCGGGAAAAATTCGAGGAACTGCTCGCGTGCAGAAAATATCGTTCTGTAAAGTATCCGTACGAGTTTTTGTATGAATGCTGCGGAGAAGAAATTGAAGGCAGTGCAAATTACGTTGAGTGGCAGGTTCTTAAGAAACTCGATAAGGAAGAGGAAGAAAAACTCATCGCAGATATGCACCAAACATTGCTTGCACCGGAATCCTTTTTCCCTATCAGAATATCCGGTTACTATACCGGAGCTCTTTTGATAAATGCGATGATTCAAGCAGGCGGATACGATTACGGACCGAAGGATCGTCCTTTAATCAAACGTATTCTTGAAAAAATGGAACCTGTAAGTGAAGTAAATGCAGGTACAAAAGAGGATCATAAGATAGTATCCGAAGCATATAGATCTTTTATGGCTGAATCGAAACGGATCGTTGAAACGGCGGTAGAAGCGGGGGAGGTAGTGCTGAAAGGTCCTGCTGAGATTGTAACCGTCAACATATACGATGCCAGGTGTTATAAAGGTTACCTTACATCACGCTTTTTCCTGATGTATCTTGAAAATGGAGAGAATAAGGTAATACGAGACAATTTTGTTATCAAGATGAAAGACGAAAAGACGATCGATACCGTTTACCGATGGGTTTGATAGGAAGAACGCTGACATAAAGTATATCGAACCGATAGTTAAATATCTGGGGAAGTGAAAGACCTGCGGAGGTTTTATGGAAATAAATTACAGACAGGTTAGAAAAGAAGACGGATATGAATGGTATTCGCTTTTGGATAATGTTTGGCGTGTTGCTTATGATGGAATTATAGCTACGGAAGTATTCGATGCACGTGATAATGCCAGAGAAGACAGAGCACGTGGTTTTACGGAAGAAAAGTTCATAGGAGACAGAAAAATCGCCTATGTTGCGGAGTCAGACGGGAAAATAGTCGGATTGATGTTTGGAACTTTGGATTCGGATTACGAATTCTTCAAGAACGATTATGCCGATCTGGTTGCACTATATGTTTATCCGGAATATCAGGGAATGGGAGTAGGTACTTCTCTTAGAGACATCTTTATTGATTGGGCCAAAAGTAAAAATGCCGATCGAATGGTAATAGGTGTTTTGAAAGATAATGCTAAGGCACGAAAGGTTTATGAATCCTGGGGTGGAAAATTATCCGAGCATGAACATGATTTTGTGCAGATGAATGTCGCATACCCGGAAGTTTTTTATACGTTTGAATTATAAGAAAGGAAAGCGTATATGAAATCGATTCTGATCAAAGACACCACGCGTGAAGAACGTGAAGACATAATAAAGCAGTCATTGGATTGCGGAGGCGGTTGCGAAAACTGTTCCTCTTGCTGGCTGGGCGGAGGTTCCCCATGGGAAATCTATCAGGATTATATTGATGGAAAACGGGAGATCAGAGAAATTAACGCTAAATATATGGAACAGTATCGTCAAGACAGAAATATTCTGTGAGGTATGCGGATGATGGATGCTCCGGTGATCGAAGTGTCTTCGGAAGAGGAACGAAGAGGGTTTATAAAAGAGAAATATCCGTGCATTTCAGACTGTGATATGTGTGGGCTGTGCAAGGTTTTTCACGGCAAAGATCCGGAGAATGCCTATGATGATTACATAAAAGGTATTCGTTCTTTTGCTGATGTATCTGAGGAGTATAAAAGAATTTAAGTTGACATATGAAGACAATAACGAAGGAACAAGCACGAAGATTTATCCTTGCTAAACAAGGTTTGATAGGTTCATATAAGTTCATAGGTAAGAACGGTGCATACGAATATGTCCGTCAGGCAGGGTGTATCCAATATGATCCGGTTGATGTATGCGGTAAGAACGCGGAACTTACACTTCAATCAAGAGTAAAAGGCTTTTCTAAAACGATGCTTCAAGAGCTTTTGTATGAAGATCGTAAGCTTGTAGATTATGCCGATAAAGAACTTTCCATATGGCCGGCAGAAGACTGGCCGTATTTCTCATCGTATAGAGAACGAAGCCTGAAACTTGGGAAAACATTTAAAGGCCTTAAGGCACTGGAGAAGAAAGCAGTTGCATATATAAAAGAAAACGGTCCGGTATCAAGCGATACGCTTCCGATAGAAGGGGAGATTTATTGGCATTCGTCAATGCATTGGAGCGGAAATTGGCATAAGAAATCTCAGGCTGCCAGATCTGTACTTGAACAGCTTTACACAGACGGAGTGTTGATCATTCATCACAAAAAAGGAAGCAGAAAGTTTTACGATCTTGCGGAGAAGTATTTATCTGAGACAATTCTTGATGCGAAAAATCCCTGTACGAATGAGGAAGAATTTACAGCTTGGCGTGTGCTTCGAAGAATCGGTGCTGTAGGACTTCTGTGGGATAAAAACAGTACAGCATTTCTCGGGATAGATATAAATGCGGAGAAACGTAAACAAATTCTTGATACACTTATGTCTCAAGGAAAAATATGCCCGGTGGAAGTTCAGGGAATAAAGCAGACATTTTACTACAGGTCTGAGGATAATCCACTGATGGATTCAATAATCTCAGACGAAGCGGATCTTAAACCTCGAATGTCGTTTATTGCTCCGCTGGATCCTCTCATGTGGGATAAATCATTGATCCTTGCGCTATGGGACTATCAGTATTCATGGGAGATATATACACCTGCCGTTAAACGTAAATATGGTTACTACACACTTCCCATATTGTTCGGAGACAGTTTTGTCGGGCGCATTGAAGCTGTTCCGGATCGTAAGAATAAAGTTCTTGAAGTAAGAGGACTATGGTGGGAACAGGGAGTTCGACAAACAAAAAAGATGAATGCGGCATTGGAAAAGACACTGGCAGGATTTGCCAAGTTCAATGATTGCGAAAAAGTTATAGTAAAAGTACAGGAACAGTAATGGGAATAAATACAAAAGGAAAACGTAAGATAGTTGTTGATGGCGAGACATATTACTGGTTCGTCAGAATCGAAAAGGACGGAGGCCATAGAATTCACATTATGACGGAAGATAAGAAATTTAACAAAGTTTATCCAATGATTGATACGGAAGTATCTGTTACGCCGGAGTATATAAGTAAAATTATACGTGATATAGAAAAGTGAAATAAGAGGATTTGGAGTTATGAATTATAAGATAGTGTCCGGCAGATATGAGACCGGAACGGAAGAACAGAAGAGCGGATACAAATTTCTTTTTGGAGAGGACAACATACAATATAAGTTCGATCTGTATTTTCATTGGTACAATTTGGTGCATGAGGTAGGCCATTGCATCGTAGAAAAATACGGGAAACATATGTCTAAAGTCGAAGAGGAGATGTATGTTAACGAGTTTGCTGTTGCATATTACAGGCATGTTGGTGAGACAAATCGCCTTAGCGAACTTGAAGGAATGCTTAAGGAAATTATTGATAAAGTTCCTTCGCCTGTTCCACAGGGGCAGACATTCACTTCTTACTTTGAAAGTATTTGGGGAACAGAAGCGCTCAATAATGTAATGACATACGGCTTTTTTCAGTTAAACAGCGTGCTTGAAGCGATGAAAAAAGAGAATGATCTGAACGATGTTACACGCGAACTTGGTGTAGCGCTATCAGAATCCGAGACAGTCGGATGCAGTGAAGAAATCTCTTCTGCTAACGCGGAAACATTCCTGAAAACAGCGATAGAAAATTTGAAGCTTTTGGGATTGGATGTTCCCGGGATATCGCTTGAGCTGGTTGATAATCCGATGATTCAGTGTGCACAGAATGCGGAGTAAAATAAATGGGTAATGATGTATCTATAATCGGAGGGGCGGATGGACCCACATCCGTATTCCTTGCGGGAGAATTGGGAACGAAAAGCATAATCAATATATTCGGACTTATCATTGTTCTATTGATACTTGTTCCGAATATAATCTGTGCAATCAGGGTTAAAGACCAAGAGAACAAATGCCAAAACAAGATCATGATTATTCTTGAGCAGATTGGCAGATACGGCTGTATGTTCCTGATGGTGTTCAATATAGGAGTTTTTGAGCTTGGTTTCATCTCAGTGGCTACGTTACTTGCATATCTGTTTGGAAATCTGATTCTGCTGGTATCTTATTTAGTAATATGGGTTTTGTATTTCAAAAAGCCTGAATACCCAAAACAGATTGCTCCTGCCGTGATACCGACAATTATCTTTATATTGAGTGGAATTACATCGCTGCACATTCTACTGATCATATTTGGTATTATTTTCGGTGTCGGACACATATATGTCACAAAGCAGAATCGAATCGATTAATAAACGATATATGCTCTTTCATCCAGCTTTCTGGACGGATCTCTGTAGTCGTATGTCATGAACATGCCGGGATTAACCGACTCATAGTAATATACGGCATAGGTGCTGAGTTTACCTGAAATACTGGTTTCCTGTCTTGTAACATCTCCGTCTGCGTTATAGAAATATGTAGTTCTAAACTCTGCCATGTAACTGCTGTCGCCGTATGGTTCGGATGAATAGGCTCTGTAGTAGATTCTGGTTTCTTTATTCATGTATCCATCGTCAGCATACTCATACAAGGATTCATAGTTGCCGGTGGTTTCGGATTTTTCATCTATTAAGCGACCTTTATCATCATACGTATATTCATAACTGCATAAAAAGCTGTCGTCCGAAGCACGATAGGATATATCAGAGAGAATATGACCTGCATCGTCATATTCTCTTTCTCCGTAATAACGAAGCTCCCTGTTTTCACTGTATGTGTATGTTCTGGCGGAATTACCTTCCCTTTCTATTATCATCTCTGATACAACTGTAGTATTTCCGCTTTCATCGGTCTTTTCTTTCAGTATTTCATCACCATCGGAATTATATGTATACTTGAGAGTCCACTTAATGTTTCCGTTTTCATAATATTCGGTATTGGTCTGACTTAACAGATTTCCATCCTCATCATAAGCATAATCGATTACATAATTATAAGAGGTGCTTTCCTTGTGTATCATAAGCCCCTCAGAATTGTATTCGTATTTTTCGTCAAGCTGCCCGTATTCATATACGGATTCATATTTGAGAAGTCCGTTTTCATCAAATTCTTTATAGTTTAAAAGAGTACCATTAGCGTCATAAACAGATTCATCTACAGGTTTACCCGGTCCGCTATAAGTTGTTTCGGTAGTTTGATAAAGATATCCGTTATTGTACTTGTTAACAACGGTAATATTTCCGTATTTATCGCATTCGTATGTATACTCAACAAAATTGTACAGTCCTCCGTCTGCATAGTATTCGCAGTATCCCGCAAGAAGATTTGTTTCCTGAGACTTGCAAGCAGTGAGATTTACAGTAAGAAGAGATATGAATAAAAGGCTGATTATTGTTTTTGTCCTTTTCACCATAAGCTAACTCCCTTGTGTTAAACTGTCCTTATACCATTATAGACGGAAAAAATATACAAATGGACACATTTTTGGTAAAGAGAATCCGAAAAAGAGTATGGTTGGAAAAACTATGGCATGCATTATATAATTATACTTGAAAGATCTTTTATGGAGGTGATCTGCATGGAAGATATATTGGAAAAAATAAATAAGGTACTTACAAATACCAGATTGATCTTGGGAATAGTCTTTGTTATTGTACTGATCATTTTTATTATAGTAGGCTTTTCACAAGTATTGGGGATGTAATGTGAGTTTATATGAAATATAAATTAGACGAAGAATTGAAAAGCCTTGGAATGCTCAGTGGTTCACTTGTAGCGCGTTTCTATCCCTTGCTTAATTCCGGGTATTCGAGATTAAAATGCAAGTCGGATGATGATGTGACGGTTACATGTTTCATCACACCGGGTTACAAGGATGAGAAGTTATCGACACTTGTTATCGAACCTAAGGGATGCATCGAAAAGCTTCCCTGTATCATGTTTTATCATGGCGGAGGATTTTTATTGAAACCTTCCCAGGCCCATTATCAGGTTGCAAAATGGTATGCTTCAAAAGCAAACTGTAAAGTTGTATTTGCAGACTACAGGCTACTGCCTGAAAACAAATACCCCGTGGCCATAGAGGATTGCTATGCTACATACATCTGGGCTTTGGAAAATGCGGATAAGCTAAACATTGATCCGGACAGGATCATTGTTACCGGTGACAGTGCAGGCGGAAATGTTGCATGTGCGATAACGATGATGCTAAATGACAGGAATATTCCCCTTCCCAAGGGAGCTCTTCTTGTCTATCCCGTTCTTGATAAAAGAATGCAGACAGAATCCATGAAGAAATTTACGGATACACCCATATGGGATTCACGCTGCGATAAGATGTTCTGGGATATGTATCTTAATGAAAAGGATAGGGACTCTGCTAAGTATGCATCAATCTCTGAAGCGGAATCCGTAAATTATTTCCCGAGTACATATGTTGAGGTTGCGGAATTTGACTGTCTTCATGATGAAGGCGTTGAATTTGCAAAGCGATTGGAATCGGACGGGGTGCCTGTGGAGGTTCATGATATCAAGGGCGCATGTCACGGATTTGAATCGGTTTTGAAAAGTAAGATGATGGATGAATGTATCAAAAGGCGAATTGCTTGGATCACAAGTATCTTCGACTGAAATAACAGCAATGAAACAGAGCATCGATAAAGGCGCTCTGTTTTTTTGTAAAAAAACATGAAAAATGCGCAGGATATATATATAATATCAGTTGGGTTAGCACTGACTAACACATAAAGCAATCTTCCAATGAAGTAAGCCTGACAGGAATAAAGAGGTGAAAAATGATATTAACAACATTAATAGTAGGTCTCATCGGAGCTCTAATGATGTTCTGCGGTGATATGACCTTATACTATGATAAGAATGATTTTAAACACGATGGAACACTGGATCCGATCATAAACATTATGAAGAATCTGCCTCCGATACGTGTAATGATAGGAGGATGGATAGGACCGGTCGCAGCATTTTTATATTGCATCGGTTTCTACCATATTGTTCTTATTACGGATGAGTCGTTGCACAAAGTAGCATTTGCAGCATTCCTTTTAAGCTGCATGGGAATCATCGCAGGAGGAGCTTACCATAGCCATTGTGCATATCTGGGACTGCTTGGAGCAGATGATCAGAGGAAAGATCTCGATATCGTACTGAAGTACTTTCAGAAGTTACCTATCATCCTATATCTTGGTGAAGGATTGGGATTGCTTGCATTGATAGTTCTGATCGTGCTGGAAAAAACAGTATTCCCGGTATGGATTGCTGTATTGTCCCCCGGAGCTTTGTATCTTCTGAAGCCGTTGTCACGTAAGCTTCCGAAAGGATTGCACATGATCCTGTGCGGAGGCTTTTCAAATATTGTTTTTATCGTTTATTATCTTGCCGCAATCATCATATATGCAATAGGGCTATAAGAAAGGAACCGGTTTGTATGCTGAAGAACTTTATGAAGGAAGGACAGAAACTTCCGCTGTTTGGTGTCGGACCGTACATAGTTTACGGAATGGCTATGGTGAATCTCGTTGGGATTATTTTGTTCGGATATGTTTTTAAGATAGGAATTCTGGACAGCCCCTGGATCCTTATATTCCGCATTGTCGGTGGATTGCTGATCGTACTTGGTATTGCCGTTTGGTTTATCGGAGCCTTGTAATCCGATATGGATGAATCTATAACCGAAAACAAACTTCAGACGAAGGGGATCTATGCATGGGTGAGAAATCCGATGTACAGCGGATGGTGGATAGCATTATCCGGAATAATTCTTATGTGGCACAATGTTTGGATGCTGATTTTTCCTGTTATAGACTGGGTGATCATGACGGTGGCATTGATAAATACAGAAGAGAAATGGCTGCTTGATCTGTATGGCAATGAGTATGCGGAATACAAGAAACGCGTGAATCGCTGCATACCTTGGAAGAGAAGATAGATTGAAGACTGAGGCTGAAGAAATTCAGCCTCAATTTTTTT
>JAEEGK010015635.1_pt1 | contig 16783 bp, 13 predicted proteins | sample 8958771 | NCBI WGS metagenome assembly JAEEGK01 (sample SAMN16246547, study PRJNA631951) | gut metagenome | biome: gut microbiome; feature: rumen; material: SC-attached | host: Bos | place: Iran: Karaj | collected 2018-10 | reverse complement strand
AATATATAAAAAATGCACTCATTGGACGAGATACTTCTAACATTTTTTGAAGCATTTTATCTCTCTTTGATTTATAAAATGAATTTAATGTAGAATTCATATTAATATATTTATTTTATTATTATAGTATTAATTATTTCTTTTAATTTTTAAAATAATGCTTTTTTAAATTTAAAAATGAATAATCATTTTAAACAAATTAAACCTAAAACTTTATCAAAAAAAAGATCTGTTTCTGTATCAAAAAATAATTCTAATGTATCTTCAATAAAGAAAATAATAGAAAATAAGAAATCAAAAATCTTTTCCCAATTTAACACAATAAAAAATAAATCTCCAAATAAAAGCAATAAAAAAACTCGTTCAAGAAATAATTCAGCTTCAAATCTTAAAAGAACAAATTCTTTTTTTAAGGAAAGAAAATCAAAAACAGTAGAATTAGAAACGAACAAACAAAATAAAAATTATAAAAAAGTTCTTCAAAATGCAAAAGAATTATTAACAGAACAAAATAATTTATTAAATCAATTTTCAGAATTAACAAAAGAAATTTCAAAATCAGAATTAGAATTACAAAGTAAAATAGATAAAAGCGAAAATAATAATTTTAATCTTGATAATTTTATTGATGAATTTATTAAAAATCAAAATAATAAAAAGTGTTTATTTTGTATTGAAAAAGATAATTTTTTTATTGAAAAATTAAATGAATTAAACGGTTTCATTGGTGAATTAGGATACAATTATATTTTTCATAAATTTAAATCTTTTAATTACAATAATGAAAATATTTGTATTTATTTTAAAAACTTAAAGAATTTAATTTCTTTATTAAATAAACAATTTTGTGAAATGAAATATATTCTTAGTCAACAAGAAGAAGAAATAAAAAATAAAAATTTAACAATTGAAGATTTAAATAAACAATTAAATGAATTTCAAGAAAATTCTTCTCAAATGAATAAAAATAATAATGGAATAATATTAGAAAATTCAACAAGTTCTCTTTTAAGTAAATTATCAAATCAAAATTTAAATTATGATAATCAAGAAGATAATAATTATGACAATAAAAATTTTATTGATTATAATCAATGTTCATTTGGAAATTTAAATAAAGAAAAATTTGAAATAATTAATAATAATAATTTAAATAGAAAAATAATTGAAAGAAATAGAAATAATTTATTAAATGAAAATAGGATTCATAATAATATAAGTCAAAGTTCTAATTTATTTGATAGTGAAACTTTTTTTGAAGGGTATAAAAGAAATAAAGAAATGAGATTAGAATTAGAACATCATTATACAGAAGAAAATGAGAATAAAAATAATTATAAATAAAAATATGAATATTATCTTTTTTAAATATTTATTTAATAAAAAATTAATTTTTTATAATGGAAAATAAAGAAATAAGTAATTCACCTTTAAAACCAAAAACAAGAAATTTATTACTGGGAAAAACAGAAAATCAAAATTCTATTAATTTTTCAAATAATAATGAACTAATAAAATATATAAATGATTTATCTAAAATAATAAAAATATATTATAAATTAAATACAATAAATTTTAAGCAAATAAATAATTGTTTAGAACAAGATTTAAATCAAGTAAAAAATAAAAAAATAATACAAAATGTATTTAAAGACATAGAAGATTCATTTGGTGAATTTTACAATAATGCAAAAGAAATATTTAAAAAAATGAAAGATTACAGAGCACAACAAATTTCACATAATTTTAGAAGTAGAAAAGAAAATTATTCAATTGGAAAATTTCAAGAAATAAATAATTCAAATTATAATATTATGGGAAATAATATTAATATTTCTAATAGTATTATACATAATGATACTATTAATATAAATGGAAAAAATATTTCAATGACAATTGGTACTGAGAATAATATTAATAATGAACAATTAAAAATTGAAAAAATATTAAATGAAAACGTTTCTTTAAAAAAAAAAATAGATGATTTAGAAAAAAAGGAAAATAATAGTAATAGTATAAATATTAATGATAGTTATAATGAATTAAAGAAAACGAATGAAAATTTAAATTTAATTTTATTAAAAAAAAATAATCAAATAGAAAAAAATAGTCTTGAACAAAATAATAAAATAACTTTATTGAATGATGAAATTTCTCAATTAAAAAAAAAGAATTCAGATTTACAAATAGAATTAACAACTTTAAATAATACTTATTCCAAGATAAAAGAATGTTTAAATCTTCAACAAAAAAATAATAATGAAAATACAAAATTAAAAAATGAAGTAAATTCATTAAAAGAAAATTTAACTTTATTTGAAAATAGAGTAAAAAATTTAAATGATATAAATGAAAAAGTAAAAAATGAAAATAAAAAATTAAATGAAGAAAATAAAAAAATTCAAGAAAATGAGAAATTAAATACTGAAAAATTGAATAATAAAATAAATGAGGTAAGAGAAGAAAATAAGAAAATAAGTGAAGAAAATGAAAGAAATAAAAAATTGATTTTAGAAAAAAATGAAATGATAAAAAAGAATAAAACAGAATATGAGAAATTAAATAATAATTTATTAACTGAAAAAGAAGTTTCAATTAGATTATCAAATGAATATGCAAATTTTAAAGTTAATTATTCTGAAAAAGAAGAAAATTTAAAAAATGAAATTGAAAAATTAAAAAATGAAATTAAAATAAAAGAAATGAATATTAAAAATATAAATGAAAAATTAAAAAAAAAAGATGATGAAATTTCTGCATTTAATAAAAATAAAATAAACACTAATAAAGAAATAGAATTATTTAAAAAGAATCTAATAAATCAAAATAAAGAAATAAATCAAAAAAATTTAAATGAAATAAATAATTTAAAATTAGAATTAAAAAAACAAAAAGAAATTAATAATAAAATAAAAGAAGAAAAAAAAGAAAATGAAAATAAAATCAATTCAATGAAAAAAATAATAGAACAAAATAATAATTTATTAAAAGATTCAGGTCAAAAATTCAAATTAATAACAAAAGAATATGAAGAATTAAAAAATCAATCAGAAAAAGATAAAAAAGAATATAATAAAGAATTAAAAAAATTAAATAATGAAATCGAAGAAATGAAAATTAATTCTCAAAATACAAAAAAAAAAACAATTGAAGACACAAATCAAAAATTTATAAAAGAAAATAATATTTTAAAAAAAGAAAATGAGAATTTAAAATTAGAAAAGGAGAAAATAAATAAAAATTTAAAAGAAAATTTAGACAAAAATAATCAATTAAAATTAAAAATAAATGAATTAAATGAAAAATATGAATTAAAAACTCAAGAAAATAAAAAGATAATAGATAAAATAAAAAATGATTATTCTGAAATATTAAAAACTAATAATAATTTAAATAAACAAATGGATGAAATTTCTAATAAGAATAAAGAAATTATTGAACAATTAAGAAAAGAAAATTTTGATTTAATTCAAAAAAATAATGATTTAATTTTTAAATCTTTTAATTTAAATAATAATAAATTAAATGATATTTCAAAAAAAGAAATTGAAAAAGAAAAGAATAATTTAATTAAAGAAAAAGAAATTCTTAATAATAAAATTACTGAATTAAATAATCAATTAAATCTAATTGAAATAAATAAAAATAATATTGAACAATTATCAATTGAAAAAGATTCTAAAATTAATTTATTAGAAGAAGAAATTAAAAAATTAAATAATAATTTAGAATTAAATGAAAATAATCAAATTAAAAATATTCAAATTTTAAATGAAAAAAATAATGAGATTAATAATTTAAAAAGTGAAATAGAAAAATTAAAAGAAAAACCAGAAAATGAAAATAATAATATCTTATTAGAAAAAGAGAAAGAAAAAGAAGAATTAGAAAAAGAAAAAGAAAATTTAGAAAAAGAAAAAAAAGAATTAGAAGAAGAAAAAAATAATTTGGAAAAAGAAAAAGAAGAATTAGAAGAAGAAAAAAATAATTTAGAAAAAGAAAAAGAAGAATTAAATAAAAAAATAAATGAATTAAATAATGAAATTGATAATTTAAAAATTTCAAAAGATAATATAATAAAAGATTATAATGAATTAAATAATAAATATAATAAAATATTAGAAAAAATAAAACAGAAAGAAAATGAAATAAAAGAATTAAAAGAAAAGAATGAAAATTTAAATAAAAATTTAGAAGAAAATATAAAAGAAAATGAAGAATTAAAAAAAGAAAAAGAAGATTTAAAAGAAGAAATAAATAAAATAAAAAATAAAGAAGAAAATGATGATAATTCATATATAAATGAATTAGAAAAGCAAATAAAAGAAAAAGATGAAATAATATTACAAAATAAGAATAATTCAAAAAGAAATGATTTAATATTAAAAATTCAGAAATTAAATAATGAATTAGAAGAAAAAGAAGATGAAATTCAAAATTTAAATGATAAATTAGATGAAGATGATCAATTATTAGATCAATATGAATTAGATATAAAAAAAGAACAAGATAAAAATAAAGAATTAGAAAAAAAAATATTAGAACTTCAAAATCAATTAAATGAAAATAATAATAATAAAAATGAAGAAAAATTAAATAGAAAAATAATAAGATTAAATAATAAAATAGAAGAATATCAAAATAAATTAAATGAATTAAATGAAAAATTAGCTTTTTCACATAATGAAATAGAAAAAATGAAAAAGAATAATAATAATAATAATGAAATAAATATAGATTTAATAACTCCTGAAAATTTTGAATTAATAAAATGTAATCAATATAAAAAATTTAAATGGATATTATTTAGAAAAAAAAATGAAAATGAAAAATTAAATAACATAATAGATAATAATAAAATAGAAGAAAAAATAAATGATTATTATTGGATTAAATACACAAATGAAAAAAAATTTAATGAATTTGGTCAAATTCAAATAAATAATTCAGAAGATTTAATTCAACAAATAGAAGAATTAAAAGATTATCAAGCTGAATTACTTCAAAAATTATCAAAAACAGAAAATGATTATCATAAATTGAATTTAAATTTTGCAAAATTTTTTAAAACTAAAAAAACAGGAGAATTAAATCAAGATAAATTAATTGAAACAATAGAAAAATTAAGAAAAGAAAATAATAAACTTCAAAATACTTTAATTAATATGAAACAAGGAGATAATTTTATTGGTATTTCTTTTATTGAAGATGATTTAAATAATTCTCAATTTATTGATGATTATAATTTTGATGAAATAATTGATAATTTTAATCAAGCTGGAATTTATGTTAATAATAATAATAATAAAATTTCTAATCAATTAAAAAATTCTATTATTTCTCTTATGGGACAAATTAATCTTACTCAAAATATTAAATTAACTCTTGTTTCTATTTTCAAACAAATTGGAATTAATGATGAAGAAATTTATCAATTGTTTGGAAAAAAAAGAGGAGGAGTAATTACTATTAATCAAAATCAATTTGAATAAAATTTTAATTTAATTTTTTTCATTTTTTTATTAATATAGAATTAATTTATAATTTTTTTTTTAAAAGTCTAAAAATACAAAAATACAAAACAATGGAAACAATGGAAGAATCACAAAAAGAAGAATTAGAAAAATCAACAATATTAAAATCAAAAGAAGAAATATTAAAAATTGAAGAATGGATAAATCCAAATAAAAAAATAAAATTTAATCTTTTATATAAAGCTTCAATAGATTGAGATTCAATAATAAAATTCCATGAGAAATGTGATAATAAAGGAGCAACATTAATAATTATACAAATAAAAACAGGATATCGTTTTGGAGGTTATAATCCTTTATCATGGAACACTCAAAATAATTATAAAGAACATTCTTCAACTTTTATTTTTTCTTTGGATAAAATGAAAAAATATAATATAAATGAAAATCAAATTCAATATTCTACTTTTATGGATGTTGGTTGTTTTGCTTTTGGAAATGGATTTGATTTTGTTATTAAGGATAAATGTACTCAAAATAATTTTTCTTATTCTGAAACTCCTTATTCTTATAATACTAATGAAGAATGTGAGTTAACTGGAGGAGAAAGAAATTTTATTGTTGATGATTATGAAGTTTATTCTGTTCAATTTTAATTGTTTTTAATCCACAAAAAAATTTATTTATTTTTTTTCATACTTTTATATTAATTATTAAATGTTAAACATTAATAAATTTATATTCATATTATTATAATAAATTAATTCTTAGAATTTGAATTAAAATTTGAATTTCTTGAAGTTAAAATATTCCCAGGATTAATTTTTGTATTTTTATAAATAATAAAATTATTCATTGATCTATTATCAAGAGAAATAATATTTAAATCTTTTTTATTTTCTTGACTTAATTTCGACCTAAATATTTTTTTAGCACTATTTCTTTTAGTAATACAAGTAGAATATTTAATATTAGTAGAATTACATTTAGATTGATTAATACTAAAGTTAATTTTAGAATTTTTAGAAGTATAATTATTTTTAAAGCTATTTTCATTATATTCTTTTCTTTTATTTTTTCTAAGATAAAAATCAGATTTATATCTTTTATGATTATTTTGACTTGAATTTTTAGAAGAATAAATTCTACTTGAATAAGGAGGAGAAGCAACTTTAATTGGTGTTTTAAAATCAGATAATATTCCTAAACTTCCTAATAAACTTTTTGCCATATATGAAAAATTATTTGATTTTGAAACATTTAAACTATTTGTTTCCATTTTTTTCTTTTTATTTAATGTAAATGATGGTATTAAAAGATTTGAATAATATGATTCATTGTTACTTATAGTTGAATTTAATTTTGGTGAATATAATTTTTTCTCAATTTTTTTATTTAATTCTTTTATTTTTTCTTCATGTAATTTATTTATGAAATCTAATTGTTCTTTTAATTCTTTTTCTTTTTTATTTTTATTTTCTAATTGAACTTCATATTCTAAAACTGCTTTTTTTAAATTTGAATTTTCTGCTTTTAAAATTAATATTTCATTATCTTTTCTATCATTAAATATAAATTCACCATTTTCAAAATGAGCATTTGTAATTTTTTTTAATAATTCATAATGTTCTTCTCTTATTAATAAACCTTTTATTTTATTTTCTAAAATTTCTTTTTGAAGTTGAAGCATAAATTCATTTTTTATATGATTCCTAAGTTGCCTTTCATTATATTTAAGTAATGGTTCATAAATTTTTTGAATTAATGAATTTTGTTCGTTAATAAAATTCAGAAATAATTTATTTATATTTTTAAATATATTATCTATTATTGTTAATTTATCATTTGGTTCTTTTTCTTTTATGTTATTTATAATATTTGATATTTTTTGGAAATCTTTATTTATTTCTTTCATAAATTCATTATTTTTATTTTCATTATTAATTGATTTATCATTTTCATTCATTATTTATTTAATGATATTTATCAATCAAAGATTTTGTTAAAAAATTAATAATTTAAAATAAAACATTAAATAATAAATAAACATTATATACTCATTATTTAAATATTATTTTTAATATTTAATTCTTATATTTTCACAAACTTCACCACAATTAAAATATGAAATATATATTATTAATACCATTTATTTCTATTAAATTTAAGGAAAAAATCAAAAAGAAAATAATATAATTTTTAATAAATAAGATTCCTATCATCAATTAAATGAAACAAATAGATAATATAACAATAATAAAAGACAATATTAAAATGAAAAAAAATAATTAAAATTTAAATTTTTAAAAAAAATGATATATTTTGAAGATTGGTGGGATGTAGGTGAAAGTTGTTTAGAAAAAACATATTCTGGAATTTTAGCAGATGATAAAGAAATAGAAGATATTATAATTGCAAATGAAGAAAGTTTAAATAAATTTAAAGATAATATTGCTCAAAATATTTTTACTTATGATTCAGATACTCAAAAATATATTTCACATATTAATGTAAATGATGTTTTTTTAAATCAAAGAATAAAAATTGATTTTAATAAAAATTTAATTTTTATTTTCCCTAACGCACAAGTTAAAGAAGTTTTATATTCACAACTTTTTCAATGTTATTTAATTACTTTTTCAGAAGAAAGTGTTGAAGAACATTATTATTCTGCTGCTATTGTTCAAAAAATATTAACTGATTCTAAAGATATTAAAGATATTAAATTTCAAATTATGAATGAAAAACCTAAAACTAAAAAATCTAAGAAACCAAAAAATGATAATGATGAATATTAAATTTCTTTTATATAATCAATTTATGTTTAAATGTCTGTAAAGAATTTACAAAAAAAATTATAATAAAATTTTCATTTTTTTTATTTATATTTGGGTTTAAAAATAAATAAAAATAGTTTAATATCATTATAATTTTTTTAAAATAAGATATAAATTTATTATTCTATTTTAAATATTTATAAATATATAATAACATTTTATATAATTTTTTCTTTATTATTTTTCATTTATTTTTTTTAAAGTAAAAAAAGAATTTTTTAATTTTTTAAAATTTTCTTTTTTTTCTTGGTTAAGATAAAATACATTTTTAGAATTTTGATAATTTGATAATCCACATTCTTTTAAAATATTACTTAATAAATTATTATCAAAAGATTTTAAGGATTCATTTTCAATATTTATTTTATTATTTGAATTAGGATTATCAAAAATTTTTTCTAACTGAAATAAAAGTTCCTTAACTAAATTTTCTTTATTATCAATTAATTTTTTTAAATTTTCATTTTCTTCAAATTTTTCATCATTAAAATTAAATTTAGATAAATTTTGAATATCATTTTTAACATTCTGAATTAAAATAATATTATTTTCAATTTTAGTATTTAAAGTAATAATATCATTTTTTACATTTTCAATTTCTCCTTTAACTTTACTTAAAGAAAGATTAACAGTTAATCCTTTTCCTTTAGAAAATAATTCTAATTGATTATTAATTTCATCATTTAATTCATTTTTTTGTACAAAATTATTAACTGAATTATTTATTTCATTATTAAATTGATTCATTTTATTTTCAATTTCTTCATTCATTTTATTTTTAATATTATCATAAAAAATTTCATTTTTTTTATCTCTATTAATATCTAATAAGTAATTCATTAATAAACTTATTACTATTGATGATGTTATTATTCCTATATCAAATAATGAGTTTAATAAAGATTCTTTTTTTTCTTTTTTATTATTTATATTTTCGAAATTTATATAAATTTCTAATGCTTCATTTACTATCTCTTCTGGTAATTTTGATAATAAAAATTTTTTCTTTAATTCTAATGATATTTCTTTTGATTCTTCAGAAATTAAAAATGCTATTGCTTTAGATAAATTTTTTGCTCTTTCATTATTATTTTCTTCTTCTTCAATTTTGGAATTTTTAATATTATTATTCATTATATAATTAATTTAAATAATTAAAAAATAAAAAATTAAAGAAATTATATTTTTTCAAAATTTTATTCTTTGGAAATGAATAATAATCTTTTATATATTCTTTTATATTATATTACTAAATCACTATAGTAAATATTTAATTTTTTATTTTTTATTTTATTTGAAATACAATATATACAAATTATAATAAATTAAATTAAGAAATTAAACACCCACAATTAATTTTATTTTCTTTTTTATTTAGTCCTTTAAAAATGTTATTATTTTTTTTTTCAATGGAATCACATTTATTTTTATTATCAACATTAACATATTCGACAAGATTATCATCATTAAAAGTTACTTGTTTATATTTTCTTTTTATTTTTTTATAATTCTTTTTAATCATATTATGAGGTCTTTTTCTCGAAGAAGAATTTAATAAATTAGAATTTGATGATGAACAAGTTGGAATATTAGATAAAGAATAAGTTAAATTCACTTTTATATCTTTAATATCCCAATATAAATTTTTTTCCTTTGGAATTTCGAATGATTCATTTAATATATTTATATTTTTATTATTCTTATTTAAATTATCTTGTTTCAAAATATTTTCTTTTTCTTTCATTTTTTTACTTAAAAAAAAAGCACATTGAAAAAAATAAAAAATATTATAATATAAAGAATAAAATATAATAATATTATAAGAAAAAATGTATAAAAACCATAATTAAAAATTTCAAAAAAAAAAAAATTATTTATTTTTCATTTTCTTTTGTAAATCATCTTTCAATCCCATAAAATGAACAGCTAACTTATATAAAGAGTCAGAAATTAATTCATGTTCTCTATTAACTCTCGCTTTTTGTTCTTCATAACTTTTTTTATAAAAATCTAAATCAGCTAATTTAGTATTAATTTCATCATCAGTTAATTGTCTATCTTTAGATAATAAAGTTAATTTCCTAATTTCTTCATCTTTTTGAATATTACTTAATTTTAAATTTTGAATTTCATTTTTTAATCCTAGAACTTCACTATTAGAAATTATTAATTCTGATCTTGAAGGAGGAATTGTTTTATTTTCATTATCATAATTATTATTATTTTCAATATTATTTTTTTCAATTTCATTTTGTAATTTTTCATATTGTTTTATATATTCTTTTTTTTCTTCTAATATTTTCTCAATGAAATCTACTTTATCTTTTAATTCTAATTTTATTTTTTCTATTTCATTTTGCTTTGAATTTGTTATATCTTTTATTTTCTCATTTAATGCTTTATTATCTTCTTCAAATCTTTTTAAATCATTTTTTATTCTATCATTTTCTAATGAAATTTTTTGCTTATCTAAATCGTTTTTTTGCATTTGAATTTCTAATTTTTCTTTTTCTCTTTGTATTTTATCATATTTATTTTGTAAGGATATTATTTCATTTGTTAATTTATTATTTTCTTCTATTTGTTTATTTATTATTTCATTATTATAATTATTGTTATTATCAATGAAACTTTTTTTTTCTTCTAAACTATGTCTTGGAACTTCTTTTAATTCATCTAACATTCCTTCAATTGCAAAACCAATTTCACTTTGTTCATTCGCATTTGAATTTTTTCTTTCTAAAAAACTCATATTTATTTTAGAAGATAATTCATTTTTTAAATCTGCTACTTCAAATTCTAATTTTTTCTTTTCAAATTCTATATTTTTATTTTTTTCTTTCTCTTTTATACATTCTTGACTTAATTTTTCTAATTGATTTTTTAAAGCTTCTTTTTCTTTAGTTAATAAATTTATATTTTTCTTTAAATCATCTATACTTGATTGGATTTTCATTTCTGTTTTTTCTTTACCAAATTCTTTTAAATCTCTATATTTTTTAGATAATTTTTCATAATTTGATTTAATATCATTAAATTCTATTAATTTATCTTTTAAATTATCTAATTCTTCATTTAATTTAAATATTGTATCTTTTGATCTTTTTTCTTTTAATTCTATTTCCTTTTTTAAATTTAATATTTCTAATTCTTTTTCTTCTAATTTATTCTTTAATTCACTTTGAATAATATTACTTGAAACTAATTGATCTTGAATTAATTCTGTATTATTATGTGATAATTTCATAACTTCCATTTCATTTTCTTTATTTTTTATAATATTTTCTAATTTCTTTTTTTCTTTTAATAAATTTTCAACTTGATTTTTCAAATTTGAGATTTGCTTTTCTTGTTCTTTTAAACCTTGAATTAAATTATTTTTTTCTCTATCATATCTACTTATCATAGAAGTATTTAAACCAAAAACTGATTTATCTAACATAATAGATCTTGATTGATTAATTGCTTCAGTATCAATAAAAATATATTTTTCTATTACAACAAAAAAAACATTACATATCATTTCATCTAATTCAGCAACTCTGTCTAAGTAAATATCTTTCTTTGAAGAGATTGAAGATATAAAAATTAAAATTTCAGATAATAAATTTAATTGATTTGGATCTTCTTTTAAAATGTCATTTGCTACTAAAGTATATTTTAAATTAAATGTATTTTGAGAAAATTTATTTTTCTCTTTATGCTTTAAAAAATAAGCATCTATACATTTTATTATTGACATAAAATTTGCATATCTAATTCCGAAACTTTCATCTTTTGTGTAATCTAATTTTAAATCATTTGATTCTATTTTTGGTTCACTATAAAAATTTATATATTCTTTTTTATTTACATTTCTAATAATAAATTTATGTAATTTGACTCATTTGATAAATAATTTAATGATGATATTGGATTTTTTATTAGTGAATCTATTAATTTATTTAACTTTATTTTTTCAATTTATATAAATCAATTTTTTCTTACCAGAAATAATAAATTAGTTTGAGTTGTGTTTAATGTTGTTTGAGACATTTTTTCAATTTATAAAAAAAAATTAAAAATGAAAATGAGAATATTATATTAAATAAAATATAAGTTTAAATAATACTTCTAAATTATTAAATAATTAAATGATAAACAAAATGATATAAACAATAATTTTATTCCAGAAGATAATAATTATGAAGAGAATAATATAAATAAAAATAATAATTTATCCCCTGAAAATATAATTGATGGAAAAATAGCATTAAATAATTTAATAGAAAGAAATGAAAGTTATAAAGGAATATATTATATTATTTGAAAAAGATTTTAAAAATGAAAATATACAAATTAATTATATTAAAAAAGAAAAAAACCTTTTTTCTTTTTTACAATGAATGTAAAAAAGAATTCAATGAAGAACCTTTTAAAATAAAATAACACAACTTTTAATCAAACAGAAAATGCAATTTTTATTTTCAATTAAAATATATTTTATTATTATATTACTTTTGATATTATAATTTGATTAATCATGAAAAAAATTCAAAAAATAATTTTATTTTGATAAAAGAAGAGAAATAAATAATTAATTTCTTATATAAGCATTAATGATTTAAATAATAATAAATATCCAAAATTATATTCTTATATAAGATTAAATCGAAAAAATATTTTTATTCAGATGTTTTAAAAAGAATTAAATAAATAAAATTTAACTTAAGATAATATTTTAATATTTAAAAAATAATTAATTTTTTTTTTAAATAATAAATAAATTATAAAAAAATGTTTACAAATAATGTATTTTTAATTTCAAATGTCTTATTTTAATTTTCCAACTTTAACTTTATTTAAATTTAAATTATATCTCCATTTAATAATATCTAACTCTCCAATGATTCGATTAGTATTAGGAGATAAAAAAGAAGAACCTCCATATGAATTTTTTTTCTTACTTATATCTTCATTTCTTGAAGAACCTAAAATTTCTCCAATTTCTTTTCTTTTTGCAATAATACCATTATTTTGAAATAAAGGATTATTTAAAGTTTGTTTATTTACATTTTTTCCACTTTTAGTTAAAGTCAATTGTTTTTTTCTTTCATATTCGTCTATTAATAATAATGGATTTTGATATTGCTTTAATTTTAATGTTTCTAATATATTTTTTTTGTCTTCTTTTTCATGTAATATTACATTTTTCTTTATTGATTCTAAATTATTTGATATTATACATTGATTAGAATTTTCTCTTTTTTTATATGGATTTATTTTAACTAATATTATGTTATTTATATATTTTTACATTCATTCATCATTTCATTTAATAAACTTTTAGCATCTCTATTTGTTTTAACATTCATTTTTTAATTATTAAAATAATAAATAATGAAAAATGAATTGTTAAAAATATTTATTAATAAGTAAACTAATTTATCATTTTATTTTAGATTAATAGTATTTATTATAAATTAATTATATACTAACATCATTTCTTTTTATTTCAATAATATTATTATTTAAACTATCTTTATCTCTTGAATCATTTGAAAAAAATATATAATTTTCTTTTTCAAAAGAAAGAATTTTTATATCTTCAAAATTAATATATTTATTTCCAAATACTTTTAAATAATCATATTTACATAAAGGGCATAAAGTATTTTTTGAAAAAAACATATAATTTTTAATACAAGAATAATGAAAAATATGTTTACAAGGTGATATACAAATTTGATTTCCTACTATAAATTTATCTAAACAAATTGAACACTTTTTTTCTGAATAATTACTTTGTTTACAATAATAAATTGGTATTAACCTTTTAATAAATAAATATGATATTTTCTTTTTTATTAAAATATCATTTTGATATTCAGAAGAATTATTTCTTCTATCTCTTTCATTGAATCTTCTTCTTTTTATTCTTTTCACACAAGAAACTATAAAAAATATTAATATAGCTAATATCCCTAATGATATTAGTATTATTACAAGATAATATACAACTCTATTTTTACAATATAAACTGTTTTTGTTATTTAAACAATAATTATCATTATAAAATATAGATGAAGAAAATATAGACTGAATAAATAACAAATATATAGTAAAATGCATTAATTTTTTTTTTTAATAAATTTATACGTATATAAAAATTAATAAATAAATAATTAATTAACTTAAAATAAAAAAAAAATTAATTATCATTGTAATTTAAAAAAAATAATTAAAAATAAACTTATCAAAAAACCAAAAGAATCCTTAAAAACCCATTTATCAAAAAAAAAAAAATCAAAAGAAAACAAAAATTTTTAGAAAATATTACTTTTCTCATTATTTTTAGTATTACTAACAGGTAACTCAGACCTAAAAGTATTTTTTAAATTTTTTAAATAGACATAGAAGAAATCACCATAAAGAAGTACTTGTAAAGTTCCACTTAAAACAGAAGTAAGACTAAAGGTTTTATAGACAACATACCTATAAATCCACAATAAGATATAAAAGAATCGATAACTTCCAAGAGAAGCTAAATAATGAGCAGTAAAATTTTCAACTCCATTTTTTTCAACTAAAATATTAATTTGAGGAAAACAAGCAACACTTTCTAACCAAAGTGAAAAAGACCAAGTTAAACCCCAAAGAGTCCAATTTTTATGAATCAATAAAGTCATTATCAATGAAAATGGAATTAAATATATATGTGGAAATTTATCTTCTGCATTTCTATTATATGTACTTTTATATTTGTAATGCATTAAATATAATATATATAGTGTTACTGCTATATATAATATTTTCATTGTTGTGTTGTATACACTTATGAAATACATAAATAAATCTAAGTAACGAGAACAAAAGACTAGTAAATATATTTCAAAGGTTTTTGCTGATACTCCACTACATGATTTATCTCTGTGGATTTTGTATATTATGATTATGAATGATAGTAAGTGAAGTAAATCTCCTATTAATTGAAATATGTTTAACATTTTTTTTTTTAAATGATTTTTTTTTTTTTAATTTTTTTTATGTTTATTTTATTGTTTTATTTATTTTTTATTTTTTTTAGGAATTTATTTAACTTTCTTTCAAACGTCTATTTCTTTCTTTATTTATTTCTTTTGTTATATAATCCATTTCAGCAGCATCAATATATATCATTTTTTCCATACATGCTAATTTTTCATCAATTTCTTTAATTTTCTCATCTAATTCCTTAAGAGTAGTTTCATTTTCCTTTTTCTCTTTTTGATATTTTTTAATTTCTTTTTCTAAACTCTTTTTCTCATTTTCTCCATAATTTGTATTTGAAGAAGTGAAAGTACCATTATTAATATTAGGATGAAAAACAATTTTTTGATCAATATCAAAATCAAAATTTTTAATTGTTTTATCTTCGATAGATTCAGGTGGAAGTGAAATACCACCACAACAAAAATTACCATAAATATTCATTTTTAAAACTTATAGAAAAAATTGAAAAAAAAAAAAAAATTTTTTTTCTAAATAAATAATATTAAAAATTTATTTTTATAAAATAGATAAAAATTTTATTTATTTGAATTTTTAAAAGGAGAATTAATATCAACTAAATTAACCCATAAATTAATACAAGAAATATGAAAATCAAAACCAAAAACATTTTTATTTCCTTCATTATTAATATCATGAAGACATAATTTACAATAATTATTAATATTGTCATTAATTTCAATTTGTTGATTTTTTATTTTATCAAAATTATTTTTTTCAAATAAATAACCAAAATTTCCACTTTTACTTAATTTTAATAATAATTCATATATTTTTTGAAATAACTTTTGATTAACTTTACACTTTTTATGATTAATGTAATTTTTAGTTGATATAAATTTAGCATATAAAATTAATAAATTTAAATTTCCATTTAAGAAATCATTTAATCTTTTATTTGATGATATTTTTTCTTTTGTTAATTCTACATTTCCAAAAGACCATAAACTATTTAAAAAAGGAATGTTTTTTTCTAATTCATGATTTAATTTTTCGAAAATTATTTCTAAATTTGAATAAAACATTAATTTTAATTCTTCATTTTCAAAATTTTTTTCTAAGAAATCTTCAATTGGATTTAAATTTTTTTTTTTTTCTTTTTTTGGTTTTTCTTCTTCTTCTTTTTCTTCTACAAAATCAAATTGATTTTCTTCTTCTAAAGCATTTGGATTTACTTCTTTTTTAAATTCATTTAAAAAATCCATTTGTGTAAAACCTAAAATTGAAGGTTTATTTTCTTTTTTTTCTTCTTCTTTTTTCTCTTCTTCTTCTTCTACATTTGTAAATTCAAAATCATCATTTTCATTTTTATTTTCTTTATTCATATTTTCATTATTTTCTAAATTATTTAAATTTTTTTCATTATCATTTATTTCATTTTTATTTTTTTCATTTATTTCTTTTTCTTTATTTTTTATATTTTTTGTTTTTTGTTTTTTTCTT
>JAEEGK010015631.1_pt1 | contig 16787 bp, 10 predicted proteins | sample 8958771 | NCBI WGS metagenome assembly JAEEGK01 (sample SAMN16246547, study PRJNA631951) | gut metagenome | biome: gut microbiome; feature: rumen; material: SC-attached | host: Bos | place: Iran: Karaj | collected 2018-10 | reverse complement strand
CATTTTTCTCTTTCTCCTTTAAAACCATCTAACATGCCGCCTCCCATTGATGTTAAATGATTTAAATACACCTCTATCAAATATATTATCGGATAAATGACTGGTGAACTTTAGATAAATTTGTCTAATTCCTCTACAATTTTCCTGAACGTATCGCAGGCGGCCTGGACAGGAGCGACCTGTTCCATATCTACGCCGGCAACTTTGAGGGATTCAATAGGGTAACGGGAACCGCCGCTTTTAAGGAAGTTAAAATAGTCTTCACGTTCCTTATCGCCACCTTCTGTAACTCGTTTTGCCAATGCAAGGGCTGCAGAGATTCCTGTTGCATATTTGTAAACATAAAATGAGCTGTAAAAATGAGGAATTCTCAGGCCTTCCATGTCGCTGTTTTCTTCAAAATGCATTTCGGGACCAAAATAAAGCTCTAAAAGTTCACGATAAATTTTCCGCAGCAGCTCTGGTGTAAGCGGAGTGCCGCCTTCTACCAGTTCATGAGCCTTAAGCTCAAATTCTGCAAACATTGTCTGGCGGTAAAGAGTTGCAAGAATATCATCTGCACGCATTGCAAGAAGGTATTTTTCCATGTCCTTGTCGCCACGTTCGGTTGCCTGACGCAAAAGATACTCAAAAACAAGCTCTTCATTAAAGGTTGAGGCAACTTCGGCTTCAAAAATTGTGTAGTCATAGCACATAAACGGATTATTATGAACCGAAAACCAGCTGTGCATACTGTGACCGCCTTCATGGGCCATTGTAAATACATCGCGGATGTTTTCTTCATTATAATTGAGCAGAATATATGGATAACCCTTGTAACAGCCGGAACTAAAGGCTCCGCTGCGTTTTCCAATGTTTTCATATCGGTCTGCCCATCCGTTCAAAAGTCCATTACAAAGTCTGTCGGTATAATCCTTTCCAAGGACGCTGAGTGCATTACGGCAGATTTCTACAGATTCTTCATAAGTTGTTTTTGTCTGAACTGACTTAACCAGCGGAACATAAACATCCCAGTGGCGGAGCTCGTCCAGTCCCAGCGCGCGTTTACGAATGCTGTAATACTTATGAAGTGTGTCCAGATTTTTATGAATGCAGTCAATCAAATTGTGATAAACAGTCAGAGGAACTTTGTTTCCGTAAAGGGCTGAGTGAAGACTGGAGTCATAACCGCGGGCACGCATTGTAAATACATCCTGATTAACGTTTCCTGCATAAAGAGCGGCAATTGTATTCTGATGCTCTTCATATTTTGCATAAAACTTTTTATAAGCTTCTTCGCGCACCTTCCTGTTGTGATTGTGCATGAATACGCCCCAGGTTGTTTCTGTAAGCTGCTGTTCTTCGCCGTTTACATTAACCATCCCAAAGGTTTTATTCATATCTACATTAGTAAGCACGCTGAATGCTGTTTCTGCAGTTTGCGCCGGCTGCCCCTGGAGAGAAAGAATTCGTTCTTCTTTTTCGCTGAGTGTATATTTTTTAAAGTGAAGAAGCTTTTGTAAAAAGATTTTATAATCTGCAAACTCCGGTTGTCTGCTCCATTCGCTTAAGACCGCTTCATCCATAGCCAGAAGCTCAGGATCAATAAAACTAAAATCGGTCTGCTGCTGGGTGTAAGCCATCATTGCGCGGCCATAACGGTCTGTAGCAGTTGAATCATCTTCGTCGGCCTCGTGTTCAAGTGCCGCATAGTGATAAACACATTCCATGCTCAAAAGCGCCTGTTCATAAGCTTTAAGCGCCTCCAAAAGAGTTTTGGAATCTTTAGAAAGCTGCCCCTTAAAGACAGTTACTTTTTTGTTGAGTTCCGGCAGTTCTTTTAAGGCTGCTTCCCATTCATTTAAATCTTTAAAAATTGATGATAAATCCCATTTGTTTTTTGGATTTACATCTTTACGAGAAGGTATTGTTTTACTCATTTATTTTTCCTTTTATGAATTTTTTTTATGTTTTTTATTTTTTTCTATATAAAGTTTATCGTCTGCAAGAGAAAGCAGTTCCGAAAGATTGTTGTGAGCATCATCTTTGCCAAATTCTATTGCACCAATACTCATCGAAAGAGTAAAAGGAAAGTTTTTGTCTTTTGAAATTATTTCGCACAGACTTTTGATTTTGCTTCTTAACTGTTCTTCCTGGTTAAGCCTCATGCCTATTGCAATTGCAGCAAATTCATCACCGCTAAGACGTCCTACAGTATCGTTTGAACGCAGCGCATGAGAAAGGACTTCGGCTGCAGCCTTGATAGCTTCGTCACCCATATCGTGACCATAGGTGTCATTTATTTTTTTAAGTCCGTCCAGGTCTGCAAAGAAAAGCATACCACGGCTTTGGGCATCCAATGCAAGATCAATAGTTTTTTGTCCCAGATCCATAAAGCCGCGGCGGTTTAGAATCTTTGTAAGCTCGTCTGTTTTTGACTGAATATCAAGATTAGAATTGCTCTGCTGCAAAGAAGAATTAAGTTTTGAAAGAGACTTGGTTCTTGTGAGCGAACGTGTGTATTCATAGTTGCTTGCAATTGCGTTGATAAGAATCTTCATGGTTACGCTGTGTATTGCATAATTTGGAGTTTTAATTTTGCAGACAATATAGCCGTAATTTTTTCTGCCCGAGAAAAGCGGATGAAGCATAAAGGAACCCGGGAACTTATCAAAATATTCCGTAGGAAATGGATTTTTACAGGGATTAAATTCAAGTCCCGGATCGTAATCGCGGATTTTCTTTTCGGTATTAAGCATCATCATAACAAGAGCATTATGAGGAAGAATAAAATCTTTGCCCTTGTCTAGTATGATTGGTTTTTTATAAAAGCATACACAGCAGGTTGGAATATCAAGCGCAACAAGAATCTTATCAAGAGTATTTGCAAAGTGATGAAGGGTTTCTGTTGTCTGCGAAAGATCCAGCAGGCGGTAAAGATTTGATATGGACCAATGCATGTTAAAGAACTGACCTGTCATTTTCTGGATTCCGTTTGTAAGGTCATCTGCGTGAACAATCTTGTTCTGAGCGTTGCAGTAAACATCATCATTGTTATCCAGAGGAATACATCCGCATGACTGCTTGTACAAAGGTATAACAGGAATATGAGTTACAACAGGAATATCTTCGCCATTAATCTTTTTATAGGCAAGCTCGGCACCAATTCTTCCCTGTTCAAAAATATTCTGACTCATTGTAGAAAGTCGTGGTCTTGACTGGGCTGCATAAGTCGAATCATCAAAGCCTATGATTTTTACATCATCAGGAACCTTTACTCCAATGCTGGAAAAATGCTGTGTACATCCAATAGCCATAAGGTCATTTGCACAAACAATTGCATCAAAGTTCAGACTTTCTTTTCTTGGATATTTTTTTGCTATTACTTCTCTAGCACGCTGTACGGTCCAGTATCCTTCAAAAACAAGGTTTTCATCAAATACAAGCTTATGTTTACGCAGGGCTTTTTTAAATGCTTCAAAACGCATCAGAGCTTCGCGGGCACCTGTTTTGTTTGCCGAAAAGAAAGCAATCTTTTTGCAGCCATGCTTTTCCTTCAGATGTTCAATTGCATTATCATAAGCAGAGTTACATTCAGTTTCTATATAATAGGAATCTGGCAGCCCAAGGTCGGCGCCAATAGAAATAATTGGTTTTGATTTAAATTTTTTGAGGATTTTTGCAAGGGCTGGAGTTGCAATTGTAGATGAATAAGAACCGGTAATTACTATAATAAGGTCAATATCTGTAGAAAAGAGCAGATTTACACTGTTCCAGCTTTGATATTCATAAATGCCGGAATCTGTTTTGGGGTCCTTAGTTTGTGCTACGAAAAACTGAATATCGTCCTTGTCTTTAAAATATGCAAATATACCGTTTAATACTTCCAGTGCATATTCCACTGTAAGAGCATGAACAAGCACACCAATTTTTTTCATCCTTCTATTATACCTTATAATTTATAAATATGCCATTGTTTTAAATCCCCGCTACATGATATATTAGACGGGTTATGACTACAGAAGCAAAGGCATTTTACAAAGATTTACGCAATGTTGTGCAGCCAATGGCAATTCAAAATCTCATTTCGGCTGCAGTCAATTCTGCCGACGTTATTATGCTTGGCTATATTGGCCAGACTGCAATTGCAGCTTCTTCGCTTGCCGGAAACGTTGCCTTTATTCTTTTTATGATTTCTACAGGCTTGTCGTCGGGGCTTGTCATGCTTGGCGCTCAGTATTGGGGCAAAAAAGATACAGAATCAATAAAAACTTTGCTTGGAATTGGTCTTAGAATCTGCTGTACTGTGGAGTTTCTTGTAGCACTTGTTGCAGCCTTTTATCCGCGTATCCTCATGCTCATTTTTACAAAGGATGAGGCCCTCATTGCAGAAGGCTGCCGTTACTTACGGGCTGTAAGCGTTTCTTATGTATGTCTTTCTTTTTCGCAGATGTTCCAGGCTGCCTTTAAAAGTATTGAGCGCGTAAAGATTGTTACAATTGCTTCTACAACTTCGCTTATTATGAATATTGGTCTCAACGCAACTTTCATTTTCGGGCTTTTTGGTGCACCAAAGCTTGGAATCCTTGGTGTTGGAATTGCAACTTCTATTGCACGTTTTATCGAAATGACAATCTGTTTTGTTTATGCCCATCTGCAAAAGGATGTTCATTTTTCTATTTTGTGTATATTCCGCCGCAACAAACTTCTCACCAAAGATTTTTTCAAATATTCACTTCCCGCTGTAGGCAACGAAATTGTCTGGGGTGCCGCCTTTGCAATGTATTCTGTGATTCTTGGACACCTTGGAGAAGATATAGTTGCCGCTAACTCTGTGGTTGGAACTGTCCGTCAGCTGGGTTGTGTTTTGTGCTTTGGACTTGCTTATGGTGGCGCAATTGTTATTGGAAAAAATATTGGTTCCGGAGATATGGGCCTTGCAGAACGAAATGCATCCCGCCTTGCAAGAGTAACAATTCTTTCGGGAGTTTTTGGTGCAGTCCTCATTGTCTGTCTGTACCCGGTTCTTCCATACATTGCAAATCTTAACCAGACCGCTGCCCACTATCGCAATGTAATTTTATTTATGAACACTTATTCAATCATAGGCGCTTCCATAAATACAGTTTTAATCTGCGGCATCTTCCGCGCCGGTGGAGATTCCCGTTTTGGCTTTATTGCAGATACAATCAACATGTGGTGTGTATCGGTTCCTCTGGGCCTGCTTGCTGCTTTTGTGTTCAAGCTCCCGCCGCTTTGGGTTTACTTTGTCCTCTACCTTGATGAGTTTGAAAAAATGCCTTTTGTAATCCGTCATTATTTTAAGAAGAGTTGGTTAAAGGATATTACAAGATAAATGTTTTTATTATAGAAGAAATAATTGCAACACTTTTAGGTTAATAGTAAAATATCTATTGAATTACTCTTATATACTTTTTAACTTTAGATTCCTGGAGGGATTTTATGAAAAAAGGGCTTGGCTTTTTTGCTTTAACAATGTTTTTAACAGGAGTATTCCTTACTTCCTGTGATAGTTTTATGCAGGCTGGAAAGGTTAAAGACCAGCTGGAAGAAATGATTGCTTACGCAAATGCTCCTTCCTATAAAATTACAATTGAATACAATCCGGACGAAGGTGTTATAAGAGCACCAGCCCTTGGCGAAACCCATCAGAAGGTAACAGATGTTTTTGATTTAAAATTTGAACTTGCAAAAGACCATGTTTTTTATAAATGGGAAGCTTCTTCGGTAGACTTACCTGCCGGCGACAAAATAGAAGATTATATCGAAATAGAAAATCCTTTATTATCTGGTACCAGAGCAACTTTTAAAAAGGAACTTACCAATATTGTAATAAAAGCCTCGGCACCGGGCCTGCCATATACAGATTTAACAATTACTGGTTCCAAAGGAAAATTTTCTCCTTCAAAAGGAACCTATGCCTGTATAGACACTTACAGCTACCCGATTTCTTTTGACCCGGACCAGGACTACGAATTTATCTGCTGGGAAATTTACGACCGCAACAATGATGGTTTTACCGGAATAATTGAAAACGGTACCTACATAGAAATTGACGATATTTACAGTGCCGAAACCAGCTACAAGCTTGTTGCTGTTCCCCAGGACCCGGATTTATCTCTTGGTATCCGCCCTGTAATTGCAGAAAGACCACAGACTCTTTCTTGTACACCAATGATGGGTGTTGAAAATCCTATAGAGACAGCCATTCAGGTTATTTTTGATCATGACATGGATCCATATTCAATTTATTATACACAAGACGAAATTGACGAACTTATTGATTCTGGAATTAAAGATTTTTTACCTGATAACAATGCAGAAAAGCGTTACGGTTATAAAAAGAAAAGTGGTAGCAATGAATTATATTATTACAAAAATATTTCTATAATTGATGAAAATGGTAACAATCTATTAAGCAGGTATAATGCACCGGTTTTTGAAACCGGCAGAATATTGACTATTGCTCCAAAAGCAGATAATCCAATTCCTATGTGGTCTCAAATTAACGTTACTCTGGATAAAAGCTTTTTTTATAAAGAATCAGACAAAGATATAACAATGCCTATGAACAAAAAATGGGTTTATATGGCTACAGATGCAATTGATAAAAACAGGCCTACAATAAGTAAAATAATACTTAAGGCTGGAAACACCTTGTTGACAGCAAAGACTGAGGAAAATGTAAATTCTACAAATATTTATGAAAGCCTAAAAAAAATAAATTTAGAATTGACTGTACAGGATATCGAAAGTGGACCTTCAGACACGTTTGAAATCAAACTTACCAAAGGCAGTACAGAGATAGATTCTAAATCCGTTTACTATCAAAGTATAACAAGTCAAAGAGGAATTTTTAAAGGAGACCTGGAATTATCTGCAGAGGGTTTGACTAATTCAACAGATTATAAGATGACTCTGACAGTTAGAGATAAAACAGGCCGCGCTGAAAATAAAGAAACCCTGGAATATTTATTTACTGTTGATACTACTCGACCTCCTGCCGTTTCAGCCATTTACTATGTAGGCAGAGTCGGTTCAAAATATAGGGTTGCATGGTTGCCGGCAACAAGTACTATTGATAAGTATATAATCTCTTGGTCTGGTCAATACCCAGACGAGGACATATTGGAAGAGAATAATATTGAGGTACAACCAACAGAATTCACATATGATCTTGATGTAGACGGTTTAAATAATGTGAAAGTAAAAGTAGATATAAAACAAGGAGCCCAAAACATTGGATCCGAATACTTTGATGTCTTCACTACTCCTTCTCCAAATTTGTCTTTCTTTATGCCTGTGAACGAGGTATTATCCATCTCTGGAAGAGGTACTATTGCAAAAGGCACTATTGCCAGGGGTCTAATTAATATCGGAGAGCAGGTACAAATTATAGGATATGATAAGACATTGAGCTCAGTAATAACTGGTGTAGAAATTAATAGAACAATAGTTGATTTTGCTTCCGAAGGAGCCGAAGCAGGCCTTTTATTAAGAGGAGTAAGTAGATCAGAAATATCCAGAGGTATGTTTGTTGTTAAAGCAAATGAACTTCAGAATCATAAAAAATTCAAGGCATATCTATATAAGATTTTACCACAAGACGGAGGCTCTCCTGTAGCCCTCACGAATAATCAAACAATACAGATTGCTCTTCAAACAGCAGAGTTACCAGGTACAGTGTCTTTTGAGGGAGAGAACCTTTTTCCTGGAGCTCATAAATTTGTAGAAATAAACCTTGATCAGGGAATGCCAATATACGAAGGCGAAGAATTCTTTATCCGCGATGGTGGCAAAACAATAGCTCATGGTACAATTATGGAAGTACTGGAATAACCTTGTCATAAAAAGTTTGACATTCCCTACGGTTGGTATTATCTTTATATATATGAAGACAAAGAATATCGTATTAGGAGCTGTGCTCGCAATTCTTGGAATTATTATGGTAGCAATTCCAGATGCATGTATTAAGGCTGCTGTTGTTCTTGTAGGAGCTGCGGCAGTTGCTTTTTCGGTTTACAATCTTCTGGTTGTTTATAAGCAGAGCCAGGATGCGGCTTTTAAAAAGACAATTCTCATAAAGGGTATTGTTACCTTTGTTGTGGGACTAATTGCTGTTGTTTGTCCTTTTGTGCTGGTAAAAACAGTTGCAACAATCTGGAAAATAATTTCCTTTGTTCTGGCCGTTTACCTGATTCTTTACGGGGGATTGAGCGTTTATTCCTCTGCAAAGCTTAGAACAAGCTTTCCTTTAGAAGCACGACGGCTTATTTTTGAAGCTCTTATCTGCGTAGCAATTGCAGTTTTACTTATAATTATTCCGATTGAATCCTTTGGTCGCAATCTTGTGCGTGTTGTTGGACTTGGCGGTCTTATGATAGGCCTTATTATGATTGTTGTAGAAATCATAGTAACCCGGCGCACTGCAGATAAAGGTGAAGAAGCAGATATTACCCAAAAAATGGACCAGCAGGCTCAGGCAGAAGCCGGAACATCTGCTGCAACAGATACACCTACCGAGTAGTGCCGCGCCTTTTGTCATTGCGAGGCGTAGCCGAAGCAATCTACGATGCTTCTAATTGAAAGAGTTGTAGATTGCGACGCACTTCGTGCTCGCAATGACAGATTATTTCCTGCTCCTAATGGCAATATCATTATTGCACCACTCTTAAAATTATATTATAGTAAAGTAATCATAAAGAAGGACAGGCTAAAAATTGCAGTGCAATTTTTTTAACGCCTTCCGATTAATCACCGGCCGCCAGCGGCCTTACTCAGGAGAAAAAAATGGCACATTGCGTTGTTCCAGCTGCAGAAGAAATTTTGGACAAGGAGTATCCGGTCCTCGACAAAGGTTTTGTTCGCCTTGTTGATTATTTTGGAGGAGACCAGAGAATTGTTCAGTCTGCACGCGTTTCTTATGGCGAAGGAACAAAGAGCGTGAGCCAGGATGGAGCTTTGATTGACTACCTGCTCCGCCACCAGCATACATCTCCTTTTGAACAGGTTGTAATGACCTTCCACGTAAAAATGCCTATTTTTGTAGCCCGCCAGTGGGTTCGTCACCGTACAGGACGCATGAACGAAGTTTCGGGCCGCTATTCAATTATGAAAGATGAATTCTATGTTCCTGCAGAGGACAAGGTTTCTCCACAGAGCACAGACAACAAGCAGGGTCGCGCTACAGAAGCATTTGATAAAGAAACTGCAGATAAAATTATCACAAAGCTCGAAGAAGGACAGAAGGCTGCCTACGAAAGCTATAACGAGCTTATTGATTCAGGTCTTGCACGTGAAATTGCACGTATCAATCTTCCGCTTTCTTTGTATACAGAATTCTACTGGGAAATGGATCTTCACAATCTCTTCCACTTCCTTAAGCTGCGTTTGGACAGCCACGCTCAGTACGAAATCCGCGTTTATGCCGAAGTAATTCTTGAAATCTGTAAAAAGGTTGCTCCAATGGCTACCGAAAGCTTTATCAATCACATGAACCACGGAGTAACCTTTAGCGGCGAAGAAATGCAGGCTCTGCGTGATGTGATGGACGGAAAACCAAATCCACTGGAAGGTAAAAAGCTTGACCGATTCAACGAAAAAATCCGCACCGGAGTTCAGCTCTAATAACCCGGACGGCACAAGCTCCAGCTCCTTTTCTCTAAACCGCAACCAGCTCAAATACATTGCAATTTTTGCCATGCTGCTGGATCATATTGCCTGGATTCTTTCTCAAACCTATTACGACCAACCATGGAACCATGCACTGACCTTTGTATTCAGAACTATTGGCCGTCTTACCGCTCCAATTATGTCCTGGTTTTTAGTTCAGGGTTATATCCATACTTCTTCTAAAAAACGCTATGCTCTCCGCCTTTTGATTTTTGCTCTTGTTTCCCAGATTCCTTTTTCCCTTGTACGTTCCGGTAAGCTTTGGAGCAGTGAGCTTAATGTAATTTATACGCTTTTGCTTTCTTTTTTGATTTTATGCATTATAGATTCTGAACTGGACCGTTTTCCAAAGATTCTGCTTGTAATTCTTTTATTTGCCTTATCTGCTTTTGGAGACTGGGCCATTTTTATGCCCTTTATGGTTTTGATTTTCTATCTTTTAAGAGACAGACGCCGTGCCCTCATAATTTTTTACAGTATTCTTAGTCTTCTTGTTGTTCTGGCAGATATTGTTATTCTTTGCATAAGGGGCTATTACTGGCACTGGGAGCTCTGGCAGGCAGGTATGTTTCTTTTTATCCCGCTGCTTCTTTTATATAACGGCCAGCCCGGTTCCCGTCACCCCTTCCACAAATGGATTTTCTACGCTTTTTACCCGGCGCATCTTTTGATTTTGTGGTTTATTCTAAAAATATGTAATCTGTAAAATAAATTGCAGAAATCTTACCAAGAGACATCTGTTCATTAATCTGCGACTGGAGCTCTGCTTTAATTTTATCTTCCGTTGTACTCAAGAGCTGAACTTTAGTGTGTGTAGAAAAATAGTTTGTAAAAATGCTTGAGATGACCGTGCGCTTACGGGCAAGTTCTTCGTAAAAAACGGTGTCTCCTTCCGGGTAGGCAAGCCAGGGTGTTATTACAACAACAGTTCCTGTTTCGTCGTTTGCATCTGCATCCGGGGCTGTTATACAACGGATGGTTCCAAGCCCTGTGTAGGCTGCAATTTTATCGTCAAGGCGTTTATTTAAGTTTTCAATTTCGCGGGGAGTAGGGTCGGGGTCTGCATCACGCAGGTTTTTTCCGGGGCGGCCGGACTTGGTTGCAAGAGTAACAATGGTAACGCACATAATTGCAATCATAAGAAATGCAATTACAGCGGCAAGAATTTTTTCAAAAGTGGAAAGTTTGAGTTTCAATTTTAAATCCTTTTATTTTTCTTTGCGCATAAACGGAGCCGAAAGAACGGCAAGTCTTCCAACAGTTCGTGCTGTAATGTGAACGCCGTCATCAAGCCATTCTTCGCTCATTATGCAGCCTGCCTTACGCAGTTCATTTATGAGTACAACCTGGCTTGCAGGAATTACATAGTCTCCAACTTCTCCATAAAGCAGTTCGGTAATTTTATCTTTAAGCTCTACAAAACCCTTTTGTTCCTTTGCACTTACGCTAATTGCATCAGGAAACTTTACGCGCAGTGCTCTGTAGGTTTGTGCAATTTCTTCATCCTCTGCTTTGTCAATTTTATTTAAAAGAACAAGCCGCGGGTTTTTATTTGCACCAATTTCGTCCAGAACATGACAGACTGTTTCGTAGTGATTAGCCGCATCAGGGTCCGAAGCGTCCAGAACAATGAGCAGCAGGTCTGCATAAACTGCTTCTTCGAGCGTAGATTTAAAGGCGTCTATAAGATGATGCGGCAGGTTGTTTATAAAACCAACTGTATCGGTAATCATAACACCGGCGCTGTCGTTGAGCGGGAGCTTTTTTGTAAGCGGATCCAGCGTTGCAAAAAGCTGGTCCTTTACATAGGCACCGGCTCCGGTCAAAGCGTTGAGCAGACTAGACTTTCCCGCATTGGTATAGCCCACAAGCGCACAGGTAGGATTTTTTTCTCTCTGCTTGCGCTGGGTCTTGCGGTTCAGTTCAATTTCTGCAAGGTCGTGCTTTATCTGGGTAATCTTATTGCTCAAAAGTCGCTGGTCAAGCTCAAGCTGTGTTTCTCCCGAGCCCTTTGCACCAAAAGCACCACCACGCTGTCGCGAAAAATCATTTTTGGCATGTGCAAGCCGCGGCTTCATATAGCTTAGTCTTGCAAGCTCTACCTGCAATGTGGCTTCTTTTGTTGTAGCACGCTGAGCAAAAATTTTTATGATTACTTCCTGGCGGTCAAAGCACGAAAGCCCTGTAAGCTCTTCCCAGTTGCGCTGCTTGCGCGGTTCAATATTAAAATCAAAAATGATGCAGTCTACTTCAAGCTGCTTTGCAAGGTCTGCAATTTCTTTTGCCTTGCCGGTTCCAATTCCATATTGAGGATGAACTTCCATGCGGTTGAGTGTGAGTCGCTGAACAATATCCATGCCCAGAGTTTGAACAAGACCTTTAAGCTCACGTAAATCGTTCCCTGGTTCGCCAACTAAAAGCGCACGCGGAACAGCATTTTCTTCTTTTTCGACTTCGACCATGGGGTACCTCCCTAAGCCAGGTACTGCTGCATAAGCTGTACAAACAGATAAATCTTTTTATAAATGCCTACGCTAAATTCCTTCATCGGGTGGTCAAGAAAGCGTTCAAGCTCGCGCCAGTTCTGAACAACTTCGGGCTTTTGCTTACCGTGATCTTCTATCAAAAGCTTAAGGGTTTTTCCAATTGTTACCAGATCTTGAGAAGAAGTAATAAGATAGCCTCGTGCCTGATCATTTGCATCCGAAATAACACGGTTAATAATATTTTCGGCTCCAGGGTCGTGTGCGGTCTTTGGAAGCAAGGTTTTAATCTTAAGACCTGAGCCACCTTCTTCAGAAAGGTCGTTATCAAAGGTTGTAATTTCATCAGAAATTTTGAGCAGCTCCTGGTATGCGTTAGACATAGGATTTGCAAGCGAAGCATCCCACTGACCGCGGACTACAACAACATCATAAAATTCGCGGATATCTTTTTTTACGTATTCAAGCAGAAAAGCTTTAAGATAGTTTAAAGGTTCTGCATAAATATAGGTGCTAAGCTCTTTTTTAAGAAAGGCATCGTTTGCAGCTGTAACGTAAAAATGAAGGGTCTGAAAATCTGCACTTCCGAATATCTGTGTACAAATCTGATTAGCTTTGTTTTCTTTTTGCTGACTGCCGATTTTAGAAAGGGTAGAGTAAACTTCTTCCCTGATTTTGTCTACATACGGTTCAATCAATGAAGCATAATGCGACTGTGGCTGGGTGATATAATCTGTATTGCCCGAAATATGACGAATCATAAGCTCAAAGGCTTCTGACTGCTGAATGCTCTTGATTTTGGCAATAATCTTTTTCCAGTTTCCAAGAGAAACAGTTTCGCTGGATTGAGTTGCCTTAAAGAAAGCAAAAAGCTCGTTCCAGATAAGGGTCTCGTCTGTAATTGAATAGGCTACTGCACAAAAATCCTTAAGGTCATCTGTAATATATTCACCGTTTATTTTTTCAAAATTTGGTGTGGCGGTAAAATTAAATTCCTGAATTGCAGAAGTAAATTTTTTAAGGAGCACATAATAATCAAAACAGCAGAAATCCTGAAAGGTGCTGAAGGCTTTGTACAGATTTTCTGTTCTGTTCATGCGGTCGTTATCAAATTCCGAAGAAAAAGCCATAAATTCTTCTTCGATTTTTGTAGTAAGCTGCTGGAGCGGAATCTGTCTTGATGCTTCTATAATCTGCTGCTGGTCAAAATGTTCAAGCAGTTCCACCTGTTTTTCTGAAAGTGAATAGTTGATTACCTGTGCCTTGTAGAGGTTTGGATTTTGATTTGACTTAAACTGGAGCTGTGCCGGAGAAATAAGCTTGTAGATATCATAAAAAAGCTTTGCAAACGGAGGCATTACTTCTATAGACGAAGGCTTGTAAAAACTATGAAACTTTGTTTTAGAGAAAGTTTTTGCAATAGCCTTGAGCCTGCGCTTTTTTTCGGCCTCGGGATTTGAGGATTTAAATAAATTTGCAAAAAGGCTCTGAAAAAACGATTGCTTTTCGCCTTCTGCAGCCTTTTTTTCGGCTTCTTTTTCTGCTTTAATATTTCCTACGTCCATATAATAACTATAAGTCAAATTTGTTGAATTTTCAACTGTGTTTTACTGATTCCTGCTAAACTACTTTTGCTTTATTGGAGTCATAATAGTTTCTCCGTCGCCAAAGTGGAAGATTGTTGTGTAATAATAGCCCGAAGGGATTTTGCTTAAATAAGTATTTGTATAAGAAAAATCTCCGCTTTGTACCATAAAGCCGGTTTCTTCACCCTTTGTCTCCCATATTGCAACATCTTTAGCTTCTGAAGTTTCTGTAAGTTTCTTTGAACAATACATAGTGTGACAAAGAACAGGATGATTACAGTAAACGTGATAACCTGTTAAGCATTCGATAACTTCTTTGCTGGTGAATTCTAGTGAATAATTACTATATAGAAGTGACCTTTTATAGGGAAGATAAACATAGTCAACCAAATAGAAACCACTGTTAAAAACATCTTGTCCTTTTTTTATTCCAGAAACTTTTATCCATGTTACATTTTGTTCAGTTGTAGGATTAAATCCATATCTCCATATAGTACCTGACTTGGTAGGTGTTAATGACTTCCAAGAATTATCAGTTATAGAATACCTTTCGAGAAAAAAAGAAACATTAGCAAAAATCCTCAAGTTAGTATCAGAAATATTAGAGAAACTTACAGGCACTTTAGTATCCAACACCTTATTAAAAGCCGGTGCGCATTTTATTGCATAATTTTCGTTCCAGTCTTTGGCTACAAGACAAAGTGTATAGAGACCTTCATCAAGATAGTTATATGGGATTTTTATTTCAGTATCTGATAATTTATATTCAAGTGTATGCTTTTCATTTTCATAAGCGAGTAAATCCTGCATTGTATATTCAGTATAATCATTTGTATGAACATTTGAATCTGGAATAAAATAATAATCCATTAAATAAGTACCGGAAGTTTCGTAGGTTTCGACAAGACCAACGCCAGAAACATCTATATATCCTTGTGTAGTTTTAGTTTCATCAATTCTTGTAGTTACGGGTTTGTCTTCTGGAAAAACTGCAGAGGTTTCTTTCCAATAAACAGGTGTGTCATTATTGGTATTATGTGTTACCGTAGGAAAGGATGGGGCAAAAGAGTCATCTGTGAGAGCAAAAGAATAGGAATCAGAGAAACGATTTGATGCTCCATTTACTTTGACATAGAACCAATCTGAATAATAGTATTGCGGGTCATCTGGCTTTTCTGCAATAATGTAAAGATTATATTTTTTAAAACTTGGTAATATAAAAGTTGGTTCTGAAAAATGATATTCTTTAACAGGCTCATCAGGATAACTATAACTATCTATTTCTTTACAAATAAAGGTAAATGATATATCAGGAGACTCTCCTGCAGCTTCCTTAAAATCAAAAACTGTCACTTTTGAATATCCGGAGTTTTTCTCATAAGGTCTGGTTGTTATCTGTATATTATCATGCATATATAATCCAAAATCATATGTGTTGCAAACCTTTCCACTCATAGACAATGTGGATGTTGGATTACCTTGCATAAGTCTATAACCTGAACCATTAATAGTTGCATTCATATTTATAGAATCATCACTAAGAACCGAATACCAGTAATTATTTCCATATTTTAAATAAGTAACAACATAAACATCAAGGTTTTTATATGTGTAATCATTCTTCTTTGTTGCATAATAGTCTATTATTTGCAGACAATTATTAATCTTTCCTGGATCGTCGTTTGGAGCTGCTCCATAATTTGAATTGCCTTTAGTATTATTTCTTACTACATAAAAATAGCCGTTTGAATCGGCACCTAAGCCTTCGGCCATTTGATTATAAAGATCAATTTTCAAATCTTTATGATTTCCATTAACTACGGCTTCATAATATGAAATTGCAGGCTTTGGAGGTATTGCCCTTATGAATGAAATTTTGTTTCCAACATCATCCAGCGCAAGCACGTTTACATAAGTTATTTCATTTGGATTTGCTGTAAAGGTAAAGGTTCTGCCATTTACTGCAGCTTTTTTATTTATTGCATTTGGCGAAGAGCCATAATAAATTTCTGCATCGCATTTAGAAAGATAAAAATTGCTCGAAGTTTGATAAAAAATTTCTCCCGAAGATTCTTTTAATGTGAGTACAACTGTATCACTTCCGTTATGTGAATTACGGACAATATTAAATATATCTGTATATGAATCTTCAGTAGAGTCTGGATCATCCGGCAGATATTTACTTAAAGGATTTGAAGTTTCCTCAAAAGAAATGATGCTTGCCCCTATAGAAGAATCTTTTATTACATAAAAAGTCTTAGATTCGCTTGTATGACCTGCATTATCAAGTATGGAAACCTCCAGCTTAAAAACTCCATCATTCTTTGTTACAAAGGTATATGTATCGTTCATGGCATATACTTCGTTGTTATTACTATCTGTCTCTAGGAATACCTGTTTATTAATTCCACAAATACCTGTGTTTTTAGCAAGTGATGTATCTTCATCTTCTACAGTTCTATAAAATGTTTCTATTACCTGAATACCGTTCACACCAGAATCTTTGTCATAACCAGAAGTTTCTATATAAATACTTGCTCCTACATGGTTTTGCGAAAAGTCGCCGTATCGATATTCTGCAGTCATTGCGTTTGTCCAGTCTTCAAAAACCTTTTCGTTTAATGAATGGTAATAATAGGCAGATGAGTCAGAAGTAGTTTTTAAGACAATAGAATTAGCTACAGGAGCTTTAGTATCTGTATTTTTATTTAATCTATAGGTATATGCACTATTCTGTGCAATCTGGATTCCCTGGGCATCTGTAATATTATCAAAATTTATAGTTATTGTTATATCTTCATATTCGCTGCCAGAGCCATCTTCTATAATAAACTTTCCTGGTGCGGAAGCAATATTTAAAATAGTATTGTCATTAGAAAAATATGGAGTTCCGTAATATGAGGTTACATCTTTAGTGCTATTCTGAATTTTTATACATGAGAACAATCCAAAGCTTTCGGGGTCAACAGACTTATTAAAGGTTATTCTTATTGTTGTATCCTGAGGATAACCGGCAGCATTATTTGGAGGGAAAATATCTACAACC
>JAEEGK010015626.1_pt1 | contig 16790 bp, 12 predicted proteins | sample 8958771 | NCBI WGS metagenome assembly JAEEGK01 (sample SAMN16246547, study PRJNA631951) | gut metagenome | biome: gut microbiome; feature: rumen; material: SC-attached | host: Bos | place: Iran: Karaj | collected 2018-10 | reverse complement strand
GGTATTCACGATTTAGCGGCCGGTGCTAACGTCATAAACGAAAGTTATTCAAATGCATTTGAAATGTTAAACACAATCAAATCCCAAGGAGGACCAATGTAATGAATATTTTACTAGTGAATGATGATGGCTATTTAGCCCCTGGTATTAATGCCTTTAAAAGAATCCTAGAGAAATATGGAAAGGTATATGTTGTTGCCCCACATAACTGGCAAAGTGGCAAGTCGGTGGGTATTACATTTTTTCAAAACCTTCCAATTCATAAAATAAACGACACCACTTGGTCGGTTGAAGGAACTCCTGCTGACTGTGTTATTGTCGCTAACTTAGTAATCAAAGAAAAAATTGATTTAGTCGTCTCTGGAGTAAATAACGGATATAACCTATCCTACGATTCCATGTATTCAGGCACTTGCGGAGCGTGCTATCAAGCACTTATGTATAAGATGAAAGCAATAGCCTTCTCTGTAGAAAAATTCTTCGGTGAAGATCAACCACAAATAAATGAAGATATGGAAGAAGTGTTCAAATATATTCTTGATAACAATCTCACAAGCGAAGACTATTTCCTTAATGTAAATATGCAAGAACCTCAATATTCTCATCCAAAAGGTATTAGGTTTACTCGCTTATATCCTCGACTTTCTGTATTCAAAATGGAACCACATAATATTCCAAAACATGTCTACAAAGTTCAACACCACTACGAGACACCAGATATTGATTTAAATTATGATATCACCGCTACTAAAAATGGCTATGTCTCAATTACACCACTTACTTTACCAATTTGTGATTTAAAAGCATTAGATGAATTAAAAGGAAAGGATGTTGATTATGCCACTCGTTAACACCAAAAAAATGTTTGAAGATGCCTACAAAGGCAAATACGCTGTTGGGGCGTTTAATGTTGATATTCTCACCCAATGCCAAGCTGTTTTAGAAGCCGCTGAAGAATGCAACTCACCAGTAATTCTCTCTTTCTCTAGCGGATCGAGAGATTTTTTCCATCCAGGGAATATCAAAGATATTCTTCTTATTGCCGCTAAAGATATTCATATCCCATGGGCAATACATCTAGACCATGGAAAAAGCTTTGAAATTTGTAAGGCATGTATCGATGAAGGATTTACTTCGGTCATGATAGACGCTTCAGCCTATGACTTTGAAGAGAACATAAGAATTACTAAAGAAGTAGTCGAATACGCTCACGCTCATGGAGTAACTGTTGAAGGTGAACTTGGTCCATGTTCCAAAAAAGATGATCCAAGATTTAAAAAATATACCGACCCTGAAATGGTTGTTGAATTTGTAAAAAGAACTGGAGTAGATTCTTTAGCAGTTTCTATGGGTACTTGTCATGGTCTTGCTAAATTCCAACCAGATGAAGTTCCTACATTACAATTTGATTTAATTGAAGAAGTTGAAAAGTTATTACCTGGATTCCCACTAGTGCTCCATGGTTCTTCTTCAATCCCAGATGAATATTTAAATATCTTTAATAATTATGGTGGAGAACTCAAAGGCACTAAAGGTGTTCCAGAGGAGTTATTACGCCAAGTTGCTCAAACCGCAGTCTGTAAAATTAACATCGGCACTGATTTCCGTGTTGCCTTTGTTGGTGGACTCAGAAAATCACTTTCTGAGATAAAAGATAAGTTTGAGCCAAGGAATTTCTTAGTCCCTGCAAGGGAGCAATGTAAAAAGTTAGTAAAAGAAAAATTATCAAATGTTTTTCAAAGTTCGGGCAAAGTCATTAATATATAAAAGGAGGAAAAATAAATACTATGCCATTAGTTACAACAAAAGAAATGTTTGAAAAAGCCCTTAAGGGGGGCTATGCCATCGGTGCATTCAACGTTGACACAATGGATATTCTCAAAGCTACATTAAGAGCTGCCGAGAAAACCCAATCACCTGTCATCATTGCTATCTCCAGTGGTGCCCTTAAATTCATCGGAGAAGACTACATCCGTCAAATCTGTGACTGTGCAGCAAAAGAATTCACAATTCCATTTGCACTTCACTTAGACCACGGTAAGAGTGTCGACCTCTGCAAGAGATGTATTGATATCGGATTTACATCTGTCATGATTGATGCTTCTGCTTATGATTTTGAAGAAAATATTCGTCAAACCAAAGAAGTAGTCGAATATGCTCACGCTAGAGGTGTTGTCGTTGAATCTGAACTCGGTGCTATCGCAGGTATCGAAGAAGATGTCGTCGTCGATGATAAATACGGCCAATTCACACATCCAGATCAAGCTGAAGAATTCGTTAAGAGAACCGGTATTGATTCCTTAGCTATTGCTATCGGAACAGCCCACGGTGCTTACAAATTCAAACCAGGACAAAAACCACAATTAAGATTTGACATTCTCAAGGAAATCACAGAAAGAATGCCAGGTTTCCCACTAGTATTACACGGAGCATCCAGTGTTCCAGCTTCCGCCCTTGAAAGATTAAATACTTACGGCGGTAAGATGCCAGCAGCTATCGGTATCCCAGAAGCAATGTTAACAGAAGCTTCACAAAAAGGTATCGCTAAGATTAACGTTGGTACAGACTTAAGAGTCGCCTTCGTTGGTGGTATGAGAAAAGCATTATACGAACAACCAGAACAATTCGATTCTCGTTTATTCTTAAATGCTGGTCTTGATGCAATCACTGATTTAGTCGCTGACAAATTAGTTAACGTCTTCCACTCTGCTGGACACGCAAAAGACTAATTGCGGTCTAAAAAAATAGAGCCATGATTATTCTTGGCTCTTTTTTTTATTATTTTTTATTTTTATTTGTTTATCGCGTATGTAAACAGGTATTTACACGCGAACATTTTTTTGCTATTCTAAAAAAGTAAACAAATATAAAGCACTAAAAATGCGCGAATTTAGTCGCCAAAAAGAAATCGGACTTTTTGCTGTTTTTTTTGGGGTTTTATGTTTGATAATTAGAATTTTTTGGAGGTAGATAATGAAAAAGAAAATTCTAATCGGTTTATCTGTCGCAGCAATGGCTTCTGCAGGATTCGTCACTGGATGTAACAAAAAAGCAAATACATCACGTACAGGTTTAGACGTCTCTTGGGCTAGCGCAATGACACTTGCCGAACTCGAAGAAGCTTCAAAGAAAGAATTCGAGCAAAACAGCACACCATTTAAGGTTGTTGGTTTAACATCAGTCTTAGACAAAGTCGCAAAGACATTCGCGAAAAAGTACAAAGATTGGATTCACTATGGCGAAGAAGGCGAAGGCGCTCACGCTGACAACGTATTCGTTAACAGTTCCTACAAGGATATGGCGTTATTAACCGCTCTTGATTCCGCAAAGAACACATACTTTGCTGACTATGCCTTAGTTCAAGACGCACGTTCGTTTGCAACGTATCTCAAATCAGGGGTTACATACAACTATGTCCCATTCTTTGCAGCCGATGGTATTAAGCTCAGTGATGATGCAAAACTCCCATTAAAAGGCGTTCACTTCAACAAATTATTCTGGACAAATACCAACTTCACAAATATTACAGGAAAGACACTTTATAACATCTGGCAAATGGCTGGTACATCAGCAGATCCAGATCACTTAAGCAAAGTTTCATTCCAATCCCCAGAAACAGAACAAATTAACATGTCATTCTTAGTTTCTTGTTATGCTGAAGCAAATCAAAAGAGAATTGAAGATGCATACGAACACTACTATGGCAGAAAATGGGCAGCATCCAATGACTACGCTACAGCAGGTGCCCAATGGGTTGATGAATTCATTAACAACATCAGCAGATATCACACTTCTGATGGTACATGTATGAAAGAAACCCAATTAAAAGATGAATGGAAAGAAGGCTACGTCTATTATGGTGCTTTCGCCAAGATGAAAGACGCAGTTAGTAAATATTACTGGCCAGCAGATGCTGATGCAAACGATCCAATTCTCACTCCTTTAAAAGAAACTGAAGGCGAAAACGCTGGTAAAGTCAACGCCATGAAAACAGTTAAATGGGATTGGGAAATTGATGGATTTAACGGATTTATGTATTCCATGGATTCTCAAATCATCAACAATGCTAAATATCCATACACAGCTTGCTTATTTGCAAGAACACTCTTAGAAGAAACATCCTACACTGGTGCTATCTATAACTCAAAGACACCAGATGCAGATGGACAAAAAGCTAACCAATATGGTTACTATTATCCAGGAGAAGCTTCCGCATCATTTAGATACGCCGCTGGTGACTGGACAAAAGAACAACATATTGAAAGAGAAATTAACGAAGATTACACATACTTAAAGAACGTCAAAGCTTCCTTAGTTGAAAGTATTCTTGTTAAAATCAAATAATTAGCATTAGCTAAAATATCTGAGGGAGGGGCACTGCCTCTCCCTCATTTCATAGAAAAAGGAGGAAAATATGACTGACGAAGTTTTGAAAACCGAACAACCTGATTCAAATAATGACAATCAAGAAGAAAAAGTCATTTTTGAACCAGAAGAAGCTCCTAGAAAGCATCCTTTTAAAAAGTTTTTTAACAAAATCAAAACATATTTCAGCAACCCTTCGAACGTTATCATTATAGTGTTTGCCATCTTTTTGTCCGTGATGGTTTTATATCCTCTCGGAAAAATGATTTTTTCATCTTTTGTAACACAAACTAGTGCAGAAGTTCTTAAATTGAACGAAACATATGGTTTAGAGTTAGAGGAAGGCGACTTCACTTTCATGATGTGGCCTTACACACTATTTAACCCAGATCCATCGCACATTCAAGTTTCTCAAAACTTGTTCTGGATTCCAATGGGTAGGTCTATCTTAATGGCCTTATTAGCATGTTTAATTGCTATTACTGTTGGTGGTACACTTGCATTCTTAATTTCAAGAACAAACATTCCATTTAAGAAAGTTTTATCAACTATTTTCGTCTTCCCGTATATCATGCCTTCATGGTCAATGGCTATGTTCTGGGAGAACTTCTTTAAAAACAACGTTGCAAGTTCACAGATTGGATTACTTCAATCATTAACCGGAATATGTGTTCCAATTCAACTTATTTATGGCTTCTGGCCAACGGCAATAGTCCTTGGTATTCACTATGCCCCATTCGCTTATATCTTGATTGGTGGTATTTTGAGAAACATGGACGCCAACCTCGAAGAGGCTGCAACAATTTTAAAAGCAAGCAGATTTAAAATTTTAAGACGTATTACAATTCCAATTGTTGCGCCTGCTATGATTTCAACAATCTTGCTTGTCTTCTCAAGCTCAATTTCAAGCTTTACTGTTCCAGCATTCTTAAATAAAGATGGTAGCTTTAGAACAATCTCCATCGTTTTAAGAAACAACCTAAGCTCTTCAGATGGTAGAGGAAGCGGCTACGTTATTGCTACTATCTTGATGCTTTTCTCAATATTAATTCTTTCGATTAATAACTGGTTTACTAAATCAAGAAGAAGCTTCACAACAGTATCTGGTAAATCAGGTCAAATTAATAAAATCAATTTAGGAAAAATCGGTAAATGGATTGTTGCCACAGTTGTCCTTTTATTCGTATTATTCTTCGCGGTAGTTCCACTAATTACGTTCGTTATTGAATCATTAGAGAGCAACCACGGCGATATATCTTCTATTTCAACAAAATACTGGTTCTCACCAGATGCGGTTTATGAAGACGCATATATTGAAGCTAGAGGTTATTCCACTAAAGGATTATTCTTCAATGACACTATTATGAATTCGTTTGGAAGAAGCGTAATCTTAGCAACAATCGTCGCTCTTATCTGTGGTACTGTCGGTATCTTAATTGGCTACGCAGTTAGCAAAAATAGAAGAAGTAGAGTTGCAAACTATGTTTCAAGCTTGGCTTTCCTTCCATACTTGATTCCTGCATTATGTTTCTCTTCAGTCTTCTTCTCGGTTATTAAATCAGAAACATTCCAATTCTTGGATGTCACAACCACATTCCTAGAATCATCTGCTATCATCATCTGCGTTATTGTTGGTGGTATTAAGTTCTTACCATTCGCTTCAAGAAGTGGCACAAACGCAATGCTACAATTATCGGGCGAAATTGAAGAAGCGGCGATTATCAATGGCTGCCCTTGGATTAAACGTATGTTTAGAATCATATTCCCAATCCAAAAGGCGAGCTTTATCTCCGGCTTCTTGCTACCATTCATTTCTTGTATGAGAGAATATACGTTATTCGTATTGCTAACAAGCGACACGACGCTTATCGTTAACACTCTTAACTATTATTCAAGAAATGGTGCAGATCAATTAGCAAACGGAATGAACTTATTAATCGTTTTATTCGTCATCGTTGTCAACTTACTCGTTAACTGGGTAACAGGCGCATCGATTGATAAAGGTATCGGAGGATAATAATATGCCAAAAATTGTATTAGAACACGTTACAAAACGTTGGGGCGATTTCTATGGTGCTAAAGATTTGAATTTCACCATTGATGATCGCGAATTTATTACTTTACTCGGTCCATCTGGTTGTGGTAAAACCACTACTCTCCGTATGATTGCGGGATTAGAAACACCAACCGAAGGCCGTATCACTATTGGTGATAAAGTTGTTTTTGATTCAGAGACCGGCGTCAATTTGAGCCCAGCTCGTCGTGATGTTGGATTCTTATTCCAAAACTACGCTTTATGGCCACACATGACCGTATATAAGAATATTAGATTCGGTTTGGAGAACCTTAAGATTGAAACTCCAAAACTAGATGCTAACGGTCAAAAGATAATGGAGCCAGATAAAGATAAAATTGAAGGCTTACAAAATCTTCTTAAAGAAGAAAAAGATCCAGAAAAAATCGCGGCTCTTAAGGAAAAACTCGAACTTGCTGAGCAAGACAACTGTGTTCCAGTGATGACATCGCGTCACCTTACTAGAGATGAAATCGAAGAACGCATTGACGAAGTTCTTAAGATGCTTAAGATTACTCAATTCCGTGATCGTTATCCAGCAGAACTCTCTGGTGGACAACAACAACGTGTCGCTATCGCTCGTACATTAGCAACCAAACCAAAAGTCTTGTTCATGGACGAACCATTATCTAACTTAGACGCCAAACTTCGTGGTGAAATGAGAACTGAACTTAAGCGTTTACATAGCGATACTGACTGTACATTTATTTATGTTACACACGATCAACTTGAAGCTATGACATTAGCAACTCGTATTTGTTTAATGAATAACGCAGTTATCAACCAATTAGATGCACCACTTACAGTTTATAGAAAACCAACAAACTTATTTGCTGCAGACTTCGTTGGTAACCCAACAATGAACTTTATTCCAGGTAAAATTGTTGAAAAGAAAGATAACGAAGCCACTATTTCATTCTTAGGCGTCAAAGCTAAATTTAAGGTTTCAGAAAATGTTGTCGAAGGCGGCTTAGCAGAAGCTGGAGAAAAGATTGTCCTTGGTATTCGTCCAGAATTCTTACCAATTAAAGAAAATGGTGCATTATCCGGATTGGCGTACTCCACTCTTCCAACTGGTATGGAAACCACAGTTAAGATTAATTTTGGTGGAGATATCCTCTCCGCGGTTGTCTTCGGTAGTATTGACTACGGAGTCGATGAAGAAATTCGTTTTGACATCGTTGGTAATTCCATTATCATCTTTGATGCAAAATCTAAGAATAATATCGCGTTAGGCTCAGTCGAAATCTTAGAAGTTGGACCAAAACCAGAAGAAGAAGCTGAAGAAATTGAACTTCTCGCTGAAGGTAGCAATCCAAACGCTGACGTCGATGAAAGTAGAAAAGGATTCTTCAAGAAACTCTTTGGTAAAAAGAAAGCCAAAGAAGAGAAGGCTGAAGAACCAAAAGAAGAAACTGAAAAATCAGAATAATATTCTTCAATAAAACACTAGAGGCAGTTGATGCCTCTTTTGTTTTGCGCAAAATAAAAAGGCCAACGATATGGTCCTTTTACCCATTTTGCTATTTGTTAAGCACAAATCGCACAATAGCGAGTTTTCGCAAAATGATGATGTATATGACTGAAGGTAAATATGAATTGACCAGCCGCCATTAGATAGCCGATCATCATTCTCTTATTAAATTTTACTTCAAAATAATGGGATATACAACAATATTATCGTGATTGTGACTAAACTTTTTAGAGTAAAAGTTATGAAAAAAGCAATAATCAGATGTTTATTCTTCGCAACTACTTAGTAGTTATTATATTTTTGTTTACTGAAGTTTACATATTCTATGGTTTGTTTACTAAAACAAGGGATAAAATAAAGATGCTATGAAAAATAAATTAACACTACTTTTACTTTCACCTATGATTATTTCACTTGCCGGTTGTGGTCACAATAATCCAGCACCACAACAAAAAGTTGATGTCGTCATTATCTCCGGACAATCTAATGGAGTTGGCTGCACATGGTCAAATCAAATTCCTGGTTCTATGGGAATGGATAAATTTAACGAATATAGTGCTGGCTATCCAACAATTAAGATGGCCCACGACTGCTGGACAAAGGATTGGCCTGCAGGTGGAGTTACTTATTATCCACAAAACACTTCTACTGGATTTGTTCCTGTCAAATTAGGCCAAGGAAATGGAAAACATTCCTTTGGACCAGAAATCGGTATTGCTGAACAATGCCATGAAAAATACGCTGACAAATTATTCCTCATCAAGTTTGCGTGTGGAGGTAGCAATCTCAAGGACGATTGGCTAGATAAAGAAAATTCTCCAATGTATCCAAAATTTGTCGCCTATGTTAAAGAACAAATCGACGCTCTTAAGAAGATGGGATTTGATCCAACAATCAAAGCGTTCTGCTGGATGCAAGGTGAAGGTGATTCTTATCAAGGTTATTACAAACAATACAAAGCTAACTTAAGAACTTTTGTTGGAAATGTCAGAGAAGACTTTAAAGAATACGAAGGTGAACATATTATTCCATTTATTGACGCTGGCATTAGCAGCTATCATGAATGGGTCTACTTCGCTCAAGTCAACCAAGCCAAAGAAGAATTCGCAGCTGAGAGTGAATATAACTTCTATATTGATTCTCTTAAAGAAGGCTTACACACTCACTTAGAGCCAATCGGAAACGTTGATGGAGCCCACTGGGATTCAGAATCCGAAATTAAATTAGGTCATCTCTTTGCAGATAAGTTTGAACAATTCTTAATGCAACCAGAAGAAACCACAAAATAAGCAAAATAAAAAAATAAGCTATCTAGTTAATGTGACCAGATAGCTTTTTTGTTACTTTCTAAAACGGTAAATAGAATAGCGACACCGCAATTAGGAATTGAGCCGCGTAATACAAAATATGATTAGAAATAATAAATCCTGGGGAAGTAAATCCTGGAGCAAAATAAGTATTGTTTAAAATCAAATCCGATAGCATGAAGGAAATAAATCCCACTGCTAAAAGGATGAATTGAGTATTACATCCATTTTGAATCATCGCACTACCATATATTGAAACTGTAAAGAATAGGCATAATCCATAAGCAATAACAAATGGTTTCATCTTTTCATATCTAATTTTGGTAAATACTTCCATTAATAAAGTTATCGCTAATAACACTAAAGTGATAATAACAGGAATCACAATATATAAAGCACTACTAGTGAAACTAAAGAAATGGGTAAACAAACCAATCGTAAAGAAGATATGTCCAATTCCAAAAGAGCAGAACCCTAAGATTGTATAAAACATCTCCTTTTGTAGAACGATGTATTTAAGATCTAAGAATACATCTCCTAATAATCCAAAAAACATCGCAATCAGAACATAAATACCAAAAGTGCTTTGAGGATTATTTGATGTTTGCCATGCAACAATCGCGGTGGCCATAAACATCAAAGAAACAAACCCTTTAATAATAACTGCAGTTACTCTTTTTTCTTTCACTCTAAAAACAAGAAATACGGAGAGTAAAACAATTCCTAGAATAAGTGGGATTAGCCAATAAAACATAAATCTATATTTTTATTATAACGATTACGCTCTAATGGAACGGATAATTTTTTCCATTTCTTTCGCGTCAATAATTTTTGGAACTGGATATCCTGGGTTACCTTCTTTAAGCGCTCTAGAAACTAAAGTAGGAATATCTTCTTCTTTAATGAAGTCAAACTTCTCAGGGATATTCATGACCTTATTCATTCTTCTAATGTCTTCGATGAAGGCTTTTCCTTTTTCTTCCACTGTCATGCCTTCTTTAGTAATGCCAACAATATCAGCGAGTTTAGCAAGTTTAGGATAAGCAGCCTTACCATACCACTCTAAAACATATGGAAGGATAACAGCGTTAGCAAGTCCATGAGGAGTGTTATATAAACCACCTAAATTATGCGCAATTGCGTGAACATAACCAACAAACGCTCTTGTAAAGGCTGCTCCTGCTAAATAAGAGCCCTTTAGCATGTTTTTTCTTGCTTCCATGTCTTTTCCATCAAAGTAAGCTTTTTCGAGGTTCTCGTGGATGATTTTAGCAGCTTCTTCTGCATATCTAATTGTTGACTTAACATTGCTCTTACCAATATAAGACTCAATCGCGTGGGTATAAGCATCCATACCAGTGGTAGAAGTAATATGAGGTGGTAATCCAATAGTTAAGGCTGGATCAAGGACTGCGTATTTAGGACGAAGTGGCATATCAGCGATAACATTCTTTTCATGTGTCTCTGGATCACTAACAACCGCTGCTAAAGTAGTTTCTGAACCTGTTCCTGCTGTAGTAGGTACGGCAAAGAATGGAGGAAGTTTCTTTCCAACTTTTAGATATCCTCTCATCTTACGAACTGATTGTTTTGGTTTAACAACTCTAGCCCCCGCCGCTTTCGCGCAATCCATTGGTGAGCCACCACCAAAGGCGATGATTCCTTGGCAGTTATTTTTAATATAGACATCTTTACATTCTTCGATGCTTGGAATAGTTGGGTTTGGTTGAACTCCATCATAGACAACATATTCCATTCCTTGTGCTTTTAATTCTTCGAATAAAGGATCAAGGATATGAAGATTCATCAAGCCTTTATCTGTAACAACAAGGACTTTGTTAATTCCTTTATCTTTGATGAATTTTGGAAGTTTTAAAACTGCACCTTCCCCTTCTAATAGTTCAGGTTCTTTCCAGTTCATAAAACATAATCCAAGTTTAAGAACTTTTTGATTAATGCGGTAATAACATTTCTTAAGTGTCCAAAGCATATTTGTTTTCCTCCAATTAATTAACTAAATATCTTAGTGTTCATATCAATGTTGATTTCTGTTCCATAATTCTTGTCATAGAACATATTCATGGTCTCCACTCGTTGACCATTACTATTTAAGTAATAACATTTCTCAGTTTTTGAAACTAAGTCAGCCTCCACTACAAAGCCAATTTGACTCTTTGCAGAATGAAGCACTGTGCTATCACTAAATGTGAAACCTGGTTTACTAACCATAAATGATGGGAAGTTAAAATCAGTGAGATATCCTCTATAAGTTCCACTCTTATAGTTTGGATTATATGTAAGAGAGGTATTAGGAGCAATTAATCCTGGTTCAAAAATCATAATTTGATGTTGATGTCCACAAAGGAACATATCAATATCCATTTGATTTAATAACGCAGTCATATCTGCTTTTACTTGTTCGTGGTTATGGCGAGAATTAACAAATGTTACAGGGATATGACAAACGCCTAAATGATATGTATAAGAATCATATTCGTGTTTAGCAACTTCTTGTTGTAAGAATTCAATTTGCTTAGCGTGATATTCGGCGTAATGAGCAGTGTCATAATACTCCCACCACCCATCATCATGGTCTTCGCCTAAATCAAGAACAATGCCATAAACATCATTAAAGTAGAAGTTATAGAAGAAATCTTCTCCTTTAGCACCAACAAACTTATGGAGTTCTTCTCCATATCTTCCTTTAACATCGTGATTACCTCGAGCGTAGACAACAGGCATTTGTCCGTGAGTAATATCATACGCAACTTTATTGTTAAAGTTAGCGTCATCAAATGTTTCAACATCAGAGATAATATCTCCTGCTAAAACTAAGAAATCATAGTTTTCAACATAGCTTGCAGTTTTACTAGACTGCCAATCATTCATATGAATATCACTAAACGAGAGATATTTAAGTCCATCACTGGTGTCGACTGGTTTAAAGTCCACTGTTTGATAAATATCTCGACCCATAAATCCTCCAAAAGGACCACAGTAGATTGATTTTTGAGTGTGGACTGTATATTTTTTAGCAGCATCTAAAACAGTCATAGGAACTTCGATTTTATGAATCTTAGAATATTTCTTAGTGCTACCTGCATAAGTGTCATAATATTTCTCACTACCAATTTCTACCCAACCAGTTGCTTCCGCGTTAGTAGAAAACACGATTTGATATTTATCTTCAACCGCATAGACCACTGGCTTATAAGTAATCTTATTGATAGAGAAATGGATTAAGAAAGCAACTGCGAGTGTGCTTGCTAATCCTAATAAACCGTATTTAACAAATTTGTTATCTTTGATAGGGAGTTTTGGATAGATAAAGAGTAAGAACCAAAACATCATTAATACTGCAAGAACTGCAACACTAATAAAGAATTTTGGCCACACAAATCTCATATAATCGATTGCACCTAAAGCAATAATTACCATCATTGCCGCGGTAAATATGAAGTGAACTGATAAGAAGACAATATGAAGCCAGTTCTTACTCGCAAAGATTTTCTTGAGAATTAGATCTGCAAGTAAAACGACAAAGAAGACGATACATAAAATAAGTGGGAGATTGTATAGTCCTATATTCGCGCCACCTTTATAACCAAGTGTGGAACTAATTCCACTCCAACATGGTCTTAAAGCAAAAAACATCAAAGCATTAAAAAACGCTAGAACTGTGCCAACAATCCTAATCACCTTGAAAACTATGTTTTTCATAACTTACCTCTTTATAATTAAAAAAGCATATTTATTATAACATTACATCAAGAAAAAACGATTAATTATAAAAGATAATTTATAATGTCTTTAAAATCCATTTCTTGATAAAATGCTTTTCTTCATTTGTATGGAAATAATGCTCGGCGCCTTGTTTAACCGTTAATCTAGCGTTACTATGACTCACTAAAAAACTAGAGATATCGTTTATAGAAACAATATTATCTTTTTCTCCATATAGAATGTCTGTAGGAGTTTCCCAATTGTCTTTATGTTTCTCTAAATATTCAAGATATTCATAGGAGATGGTTGTTTTATCGTCTATTTCGATTGCTTTTTTATCTTTTAGTTTTTCTAGAGAAATATTATTCGAACTCATTATATTCAATATTAATTGGTGCATATTTGTAACAGGAGATATAAAGAAAGCGTGGTTAATGTCATACTCACTTAAGTACTCATATGCGTAAAATGCCCCAATAGAATTAGCTATAACAATGACTTCTTTATAACCCTTAGTTATTTTTTCAAATTCATTTCTGATTATGTCTTTTAATTCCCAGGGATTGCTGTCTTGATAATCAAGCCCGACAATATCATATTCGTTTTTTAAATATGAATAATCATCAGCTTCTTTATGAGATCCATATAAACCATGAATATACACTGCTACTTTTTTGTCTTTTTTTCTCTCGGTTTCCAAATCACTTAATTGCTTATCAATCTTTTCAACTTCAAACAGTTCGTTAGCATCTATCATATATGTTCTAAGAAGAAGCAAAATCTTTTCATAAGTCATATCAGCGTCGCCTTTCTCAATATGAGAAATAACTGATTTTCCAGAGTATCCCAAAGACTCCGCTAACTCATCCTGTGTTAGTTTCCTTTTCTTTCTAAATTGTTTGATTTTTGGTCCAATTGTTTCTTTAGACATAAGTATTCTCTCCCTAAATATTTATGCTATAATATAACCATAAGAACGGAGCCTTACAGACACTTATTGGTTGGATAGTCTAGAGACTTCTTTTTTATTTAAAGAAACTGATCAATAAACAAAGGAGAAGACATAGAAAGATGATAGCAACAATGTGTTTCAAATCTTTCAATGGGCATCACCTCACTTCCTGTGTCCAGATTTGTGAGATTATCCGTTCCGAGTTTTAGTGACTTGTCTTTGTCGGTATTGTTTTAAGAAAATAGTTTTTATATAATGTAACCATAAGAACGGAGCCCCTCAGATTTACTTAAATGGTTGTTAGATCGTGAGAGCTTCTTTTTTTATCTCATCAGCAAGCCAATTAGACATATTAGAAGACATATCAAGGCAATTTTTAAGATCTTTACTAGTTCTCTCAAATCATCTTTCAATGTGGGATACCTCCTTTCTATTTATTAATAGTCCGAGAGGCCTCCGTTCCGAGTTTTAACGACTTGTCTTTGTCATAATTATAATAAAATATAGTTGTTAATTTTACAACTATTATATAAATGCATTTATATATAAAATCACGCTATTAATCTATTTAGCGTAGAAGATTGTGTTTTTGTGGAAAGCTCCGTAAGCAAATCCAAAATTCAAAAATAAAGGAATGCTGCTATAAGCTTCAAATGATGATCTAGAGATAAAATCATTAATGGTGATATTTTCAATATAACCATAAGGATTATAAATAGTTATATTATCGTTTGATAAGTCTAGCCCACTAATAACGGAGAAGTGAAGTGTCCACTCCCCTTCGTATTTAGCAGCCCACTCAATCGCTACTGGGTTATTACTTTTAATTGAGTCATGAATCTCTTTTAATAATGCGTCATGTTTTAAATAAGGACGCATTACGAATGATTTACTAGGTATACATTTATTGATTTCTTTTAAGAATCCATTTGAAGAAGAAGTTGAAACCGACCTATTTCTTGCGTCTAATTCATCTTCTGTTACTTTATTTCCATAATAAGAAGACATCATTTCAATTGTCGCATATCCACAAGAAACATGTTGGGTTACAAGTTCAATTCCGGTTATTTCAACTTTGTCATTGTATAAAGCATCACTTCTTAAATATTCGTAGTCCGCTTTTAAGTTAGAGGTTCTAACTCCAAGAACGATAAAAGGAACTGCGACCGCTAAAGCTAAGGCGCCAACAATAGAAGAGATAACAATGATAATAATTTTCTTTTTCTTTTTCATTTTTGTGAGTTTATATCATAACTATCATATCAAAAAAGCCGTCCATTATGGACGACTTATTTTCATTTTATCAATACTTATTGGAAATTAAGTGTATTTAAGATTGTGGTTGTTCCATCACTTGCAGAAACAATACACGCTCTATATTCATTTTTTGTATTCCAATCAACAAGCATGAATTCAACAGTGATTTCGCGGTCATCACTGAAAGCATCAAACGCTGAATATTGAGCACCACTTTTAGCGTAAAGTAAGAATTCATTATCATGAGCAGCATTACTCAAATAATAGTTTGTGGAATATTGAGAACTTGATTTTCTTAAATGACATTTAGCAACATAGACATTGCATGTTAAATCTTCTGTTGCTTGTTTATACTTTTCACCAGTAACGATTTCATCAAATGTCTTATTAGTGATAAATGTTGATTTATCATACGGATGATTACCAAATAAGTTAGCAACACATGTCGCATTATCAATACAGGATTGACCAACATTATTGGATCCCGTTTTAACGATGTGTTTTCTACTACCTTCCATCACTACTTCGTTACCAATAGCAATTCCTTCCATCTCGTCTTCAGTAGTTCTAACTGCGATAACTCCAGTTCCGTCATTAATATAGAATCCGGTTTGATTCACTAATGAGGACATAACGATTCCTTTAACACAAACAGAAGTGCCGTCTTCTTCATTAATCACATCAGCGATAGATTCTGTTTCAGGAAGTACAGAATCAATAACCTTAAAGGAAATGACTTTATTAGCAGTAACTCTGTTATATGTTGCTGTCATAGTGACATTAACTTGAGCAACACCGTTAGCGATATGCATAACTAGTTTGTCATTTTCTTCATTAAATGTAACTAACTCACTATTAGAGGAATAAGCAACTGTAACATTACTGAATGGAATATATTCATTATTAATAGAAGTAAGTAACTCTAATGATGGATCAGAACTATATTCTGCTAAGAATTGTTTAGAAGCATAATAATCTAACGCAAATTGGGCTTTTTGTTCATCAGTCATTGAGAAGCTTGTATTTTCTTCTACTTTGATTGGCATTAAACGATAGACGATACCAGAGTTTGTTGATTTTGCGTTATGAACAGCGACATAAACTGTACAAATCTTTCCATCATATGCATCTAAGTAATTGAAATCGCTTCCATTACATAATGTGTATACGTATGAACCTGTTTCATTATCTAAATCATTAATGTAATAGTTAACAAATCCTGTACCAGGAACTTTATTAACGATTGCAGTAACTTTATGGATTAAAGTTGTAATGTTATTTGTTAATGGAGTCTCCATGATGTTCTTCATGGTTGTTTCTTGTATCCAACTCTTTAAGAAATCTCTATTCTTTCCCAAGGAGCTTACAAAGATTGCCTTATCTAATTGAATAGAACCTTGATAGCCAAATATTTGAGCGTAGCCAAGTTCGCTTTCAAGGATATATTCGGTTTTAACGCCAGCGACTTTAACTTCTTCTCCAACTTCCACTCTTCCAGCAATCTCTGGACTATAGACATAAATTGAAGAAGTATCATCAACAAGATAAACACCACTAGGAACTTTTCCGTTAGAGTAAGTAATTGTAGCAACAACTCCTTGAACAAGGACTTTACTATTATTTGCTGCCCCTCTAGCG
>JAEEGK010015624.1_pt1 | contig 16791 bp, 15 predicted proteins | sample 8958771 | NCBI WGS metagenome assembly JAEEGK01 (sample SAMN16246547, study PRJNA631951) | gut metagenome | biome: gut microbiome; feature: rumen; material: SC-attached | host: Bos | place: Iran: Karaj | collected 2018-10 | reverse complement strand
CGCTTAACCATTGATGTAAGAACAGCAGATTTTCCAGCTGCGTACTCACCATCGTAGTACTGGTCAGAGTCAACACCGATAGCCCATACGTTCTTGCCTTGTGAGCGGTATTCCTTAGCCTGTGCGATTGTTCCACCGCCTGTTCCACCAGCAGCTGAGAATACAGCATAAACACCGCCGTCGAACCAGTTCTTTGACTGAGCCTTAGCAAGCTCTGGTTTTCCCCAGTCGTTAGCATAGTAGTCGTATACAACAGCATCAGGATAGATAGCTTTCAAGCCCTGGATATATCCCATCTCGAACTTTGTGATTGTTGCACCTGGAACACCACCGATGAATCCGAATTTAGGATCAGCAATGCCGTCTGCCTTTGCCTGGAGAGCTGCAACAAGACCAACAAGGTAAGAACCCTGCTCTTCTGCGTAAACATATTCTGCTACGTTAGGAAGTCCGATCCAGTCAACGTCAACGATCATGTATTTCTGGTCAGGATAAAGAGCTGCAACTTCTGTAAGAGCGTCAGCGAATGTGAATCCTGTTGTGATAACAAGGTCGTAACCTTCGTCAGAAACCTGCTTGAGAGTAGGAATATACATATCCTGTGTCTGGCATGTAACTACATCATAAAGGTCTCCACGTCCCTTCTGATTTTCCCATGTATCGCCGTAGAACTCAAGAATTCCACGCCATGCAGCTGCATTAAAAGATTTGTCGTCTATACCTGTTGCGTCTGTAACAAGACGTACTGTAGGCAGAGTTGACTTAACTGTTTTGGTTTCCTTTTTTCCACCAGCGAAAACAACGCCAAAAGAAAGAACGAGAACCAACAAAACAAGAGCAAATTTCTTCATTTTGAATCCTCCATAAAAAATGAACGGATTAATATAATCCGTAACAGATGATAACATCCGTAAAATACAGTATACACTCTTTTGAAAAAAAAAACACTGCTTTCGCAGTGTTTTTTTCAGAACATCTTTTGCATTTTTATTTGCTGATACCTTGTTTCTGGTCTTTCTCCAGCTTAGTCTTCCAAACGACTATCTTTTTCTTAAGTTCCTCTGCCTCATCCTTTTCGTTCAAAAGGATATTAAGCCTACGCAATGCAAGAAGATAGTTTATTCCAAGCCTCATATCGTCCTGACGCTTGGTGGAAAGCTCATATTTGTCACGGTAGCCTGTCGCCGATTTATCAAAAAGCTTTTTTATAAGACGAACATAGTAAACCGTGTTGTCAAAATCAGGAGAGCGCGGATCAAAATAAACTTTGATTCCCTCTTTCATATCAAAAAGATTCTTTGCCACAGTCGCGAAACGACCTTCAAGCTCTACGAACGACCACTTCCATTTCGTGTTGTCGCCATAAGCGTCGATAACAAGACGGATTGCAAGACCAAGCTTTCTTACGATGTAGTAGCGTTTCTCAAGCGGCGTATTACTGATTGCTGCCAGTTTATCCTCATAATCAGCATAAGGCGCATCGATTACGTCAGAAACGACTTCCTCAAGATAAATAATCGCTTTATAGAGCGTCTTACGGCTGTCATTCAGAGCATCCGTATTCTTCGCGTCAAGAATAGTAACAGAAAGATTATTTATGATAAGATACAAAGTCGCGATATAAATCATCTGTTCGGCAAGAAGCAGCTTTTTATATCCAACTTCTGTACTATCTTTTGATATAAGGGTAAGAATTTCTTTTTCCTTGTCAAATGCCTGCTGTACCAAATCTTTGTACGGCTGCATTTTCTCACTGAAAATTTCCCTGCTTTCAGCTGTAATTTTTGCCATAGAAAAGGTTCTCCCATATTTTAATCAAAAAAATCAGCGATTTTTGTTCTCTTCAAGCAAAGAAGCTGCATGTACAAGAGACGCTTCGCTAACAGCATCACCAGAGAGCATGCGCGCAATCTCGGACACGCGCTCGTTTCCGTCTATGCGGTGAACATGTGTCGATGTATTGCCGTCGCTGACAATTTTTTCAATCTTAATTTGATTATCGGCACAAACTGCAATACTGGCAAGATGTGTAATGCACAAAATCTGATGATTCTGTGATAAATTCCTAAGATGATGGCCTACGGCGACGGCAATCTCACCGCCAATACCTGTGTCTATCTCGTCAAAAACGAGGGTTTCCGTCGTGTCCGAGGCAGAAAGCACTGTCTTAAGCGCAAGCATAACGCGAGACAGTTCGCCGCCGGACGCGATTTTTGCAAGCGGCTTAAGCGGAGAGCCAGGGTTTGCGCTAATAAGGAACTCTATGTCGTCAAAGCCGTAAGGGCCACAACGCTGAACGTCAGTGTCACCGGGTTTTTTTTCGATGCTTACTTTGAAAACCGTATTTGCCATACCGAGTTTCGAAAGGATAGCCATGACTTCGGCGGCGAACTTAAGAGCCTTTTCATTTCGTGCAGCCGATATTTTTGCTGCCTCAGTGAGCACCTTGCGCTCCAAAGCCCTTATTTCCTCGGCAAGCTCGCCGGAATCGACGCGGCTTCCCTGCATTCTTTCAAGCTCGTTCTGCGCGTCCTCGCAGTATTTTATTACGTCGGCGACAGGAGAAGCCTGGCTTGCGGCATACTTTTTCTTTAGCTTGAAAATGAGCGCAGAACGTTCCTGAACTTCATCAAGACGTACCGGGTCAAAGACAAGAGAGTTTTTATAAGATTTCAGCTCTTCTGAAATGTCAGAAAGCTCGTAGAAAGCATTTTCAAGACGTTCTGAAAGCTTTTCAAGCGTGCTGTCGATTCCGGCTGCATGAGAAACTGTTGTGCGCGCCCGCTTAAGAACCGACACGATATTCTCGCCACCAGAAAGGATAGAGTCAACCTCGTCAACGTCGGAGAAAAGCTTTTCATACTGCGCAAGGCGTTTTTCTTCTGCATCAAGCTCCTCGTCCTCGCCGGGATGAAGGGCAGCCTGCGTTATTTCTTCGATGGCGAACTGGAGCATGTCCATTTTCTGCTCCCATTCGGCACCAGACGTGTTAAGCTCTTTAAGCAAGTTCCGCTTCTCAACAAGCTCCGAATACAACTGGGAAAACGCAGCAACTTGTTCTGTAAGCCCGGCGTATGAATCGAGGAAAATACGATGAGAAGCCGGGTACATAAGCGACTGGTGCTCATGCTGACCGTGAATATCTACTAGGAAAGAAGTGAAGTCGGCAAGGTCATTTTTCGTTACGGGAGTTCCCTGAATCCATGCGGAAGTTTTGCCTGTGTCTCTTATTACGCGGCGAAGAAGAACCCTTTCGTTCTCCGGCTCAATTCCATGCTCGTCAAGCCATTCATACGCCGCTTTGCATTCCTTGCCGACGCGCATTGTTCCGGAGACGCTTGCTTCATGAGCGCCTGCTCGGATTACCTCTAAGCCGCCTTTGCCGCCCAGCAAGAAAGTGACCGCACCAATTAATATAGATTTACCGGCACCCGTCTCTCCGCTGAGAACGGTGAAACCGTCTGAAAAATCAAGTGAAACTTCATCTATAAGGGCAAAATTCTTTACAGCAAGATCCTCAAGCATGGGGGCCTCCTGACCAGTTTAATTTTGAACGCAATGCATCATAGAATTCGCTTTTTCCGCAGCCGGCGAGCTGAACTTCTTTTTCGTTACGACGGACAACAACGACGTCTTCTGTTTTAAGCGTGAAAGATTCCTGTCCGTCGCACGTAAGGAGTATGTCAGCCCCGCGCGAATCTTTTACAGTCACCTCAAGAACACTGTCGCCGCTTAGCACCAAAGGTCTGTTCGAAAGCGAGAACGGACAGATGGGGCTGAAAACTATGACATCAAGCAACGGGTCGGCAATCGGTCCGCCGGCTGCGGCTGAATACGCCGTAGAGCCGGTAGGGGTCGCCGTTATTATGCCGTCAGAGCGGAATCTTCCCAGCGAATAGCCGTTACAAACAACATCAAGCTCCGCAAGTTTCGCGGAACCAGCTATTTTCATGACGGCATCGTTCAATGATGATGAAGTATATACTGTTTTTCCGTTTCTTACTACATCAGTTTCGAGCATCATACGGCTGTCAAGGCGCATTTTTCCGGCAAGGAAATCGCTCATCGGCGACTGCCATTCAGAGGGGCTTATTCCGGCGATAAAACCGAATTCGCCAAGGTTCACAGGAAAAACAGGAATGCCGAGAGGCGCACATTTTCGGGCTGCGTAAAGTACCGTTCCGTCTCCACCGAGCGTGACCGCAAAATCAAAAGAAGAAAAATCACAGTTCTCTTGCTGGCTACCGAAAATTGTTCGTGATACAGAAACTCCGTTCCGATCTAAAAAGGAAGCGATGTCGTCCGCTATGCTGTAAGCGGCTTCTCTATATTTATTTATAACTATAATGCACTTTCTCATTTTTTTACCTGCGGTTTTCTCCGTCGGCTCAGGGCAAAGTGGAAAGAACCTTTGCAATCTTTACCGACTGCGCATTTCCCAATCGCGGATAAAGCGGAAAATCCAGGCAACGGAGAGAAAGCGACATCGCCTTTATGCACGAAGAAACATCGGCATCGTCTGATTTTCTTCTGCAATAAACGATGCTGTCCTTGAATGTCTCAGAAGTCTCAATATCCTTGCGGAGCGCGTAATCCACAACATCTTTTATGTCTCCAGTAAGAACTACCGGGAACGAATAGACAGCGCTCACAGCATTGTCAATCTTCTCATTTATCGTCTTGTATCTTCCCTGCATCAAAGAACGGCAATATGCCTCGCGCATTTCTTTCCGTATAAGCTCGTTCCTGTCCAGTTCTTTAAGCTGGATAAAAGCGAGCGCGGAGTTTATGTCCGGAAGCTTCTCCGTTGAAGGAAGAGTGTCTGCGATGCTTTTAAGAACCGTCCACTCACGCGTTTGCGGCGCTATAAGAACAGCTCCCCCGCCCGCAGTAAGTATGTCGTTTTGCTCCAAGCCAAGGATTGAGAATACACCGAAAGAACCGGCTTTTTTCTCATCTTCGGTCGCACCTGCACTTTGAGAAATATCCTCTATTACGGGAATACCAATTTCAAGAAAAGTAGAAAAATCCGGGAGAAAGCCTGCCGTCTCGTGAAAAAGCAGAACTCTTCCGCCTCTTTTTATTCCGTCACGGACTATTTCTTCCGTAACAAGAAGCGTCTCTTCATCAACGTCAAGGACAACGGGCTTGTAGCCGGCATCGATTACAGCAGAATATTGCCAGTCTGGAGCAAGAGCAGAAACCATTATACCGCTCTCTTTTTCCGTACCCAGTGCCGCAAGCGCATATTTTAAAGCAAGAGCAGGGCTGCGCAATGCAACAGCTCCTGCCACTTTGAAATAGTCCTTAACTTGCTGAACCAGACGTAAATTTAACTCACCGGGACCGGTTTTTTCATCTACCATACAGGTAAGAACCGCGTCCATCTCTTTTCTGCGGATTGTTGAACTATATGTCTGAATACTCATGTCTATCGGTCTGCACCAATAAGCTTCTGCAAATCCTTAGGATTAAACAGACGGCGGATATCAAGAACGATGAGGTATCCACCAGATTCCTGACGGATTACACCATGAATATACTCTGTTCCGATTCCGCTGAGCATCTGTGGCGGTGGTTTAACCTCTTCCGCACGGACTGGAACAACCCTGGCGATACGGTCGATAATGATACCGATCTTTATGCCATCAATATTCAGGATAATGAATCCACCCTGTGATTCATCATCTTCATCATCAAGCTCTACCTGTGCTATTCTGAAACGCTTGTGAAGACTTATTACGGGAATAATTTCACTACGTAAATTAAATATACCTTCTACATAATAAGGGGCGTTTGGAATGGGACGTACATTCTGAATCTTAACGATTTCTTTAACATCCATAATGTCAACACCGTACAACTCTTCACCTAGCTGGAAAGTTACCAGCTGGAACTGGGAATCACCTACTGCCATAAAGCCTCCATTTCTAGAATACAACCAAACATTTATTTTTACAAGTAATGAATAAAGAAAATCTCTAAAAACTTAAGATTGGGATATTAAAAAACAAATAATGGCAAAAAAAAAACAGCTCCAAAAAGGAGCTGCGTCAAACTTTGCAAAACAAACAGAATTACTGCTTGATATTGTAGCGTTTGTTGAAACGCTCGATACGACCTGCAGTATCGACAAGCTTCTGCTTTCCTGTGAAGAAAGGATGGCAAGCAGAGCAAATTTCAACGTTGATATCTTTTACCGTTGAGCGTGTCTCAATTACATTGCCACAAACGCATGTAATCTTTGTAAGTTCGTAATTAGGATGAATACCTTCTTTCATCTTTGTCCTCCTGGTTTATTTCAAACGACTTGCCCGAAAAACAGCTGCTTCAAAGCAGAGATATTTTCCACAAGTCACTTAAATTCGTTTATGCTTCCATACTGTTCATTGAACGTAGGAACGCTTCATTATTCTTGCTTTTGCGCATTCTGTCAATAAGCAATTCAATAATTTCTGCATCATCCATAGGATTTATTACCTTGCGCAATACCCAAATCTTCTGAAGTTCTTCTTCAGTAAGCAGAAGATCTTCTTTTCTTGTTCCTGACTTCTTGATGTTGATAGCCGGGAAAAGCCTTCTGTCGGCGAGTTTTCTGTCAAGGTTGATTTCCATGTTACCGGTACCTTTGAACTCTTCAAAGATAACTTCGTCCATGCGGCTTCCTGTCTCGATAAGCGCGGTGGAGATAATCGTAAGGCTTCCGCCCTCCTCCACGTTACGAGCCGCACCAAAGAACCGCTTAGGCTTGTGGAGCGCGTTGGAGTCAACACCACCGGAAAGAACCTTGCCGGACGTAGGAACTGTCTGGTTGTATGCACGGGCAAGGCGGGTTATAGAGTCAAGGAAGATAACGACGTCGCGTTTGTGCTCTACAAGGCGTTTTGCCTTTTCAAGAACCATCTCCGCAACCTGAACGTGGCGGGAAGCCGGCTCGTCGAATGTAGAAGAGATAACTTCCGCTTTAATAGAGCGCTCCATATCCGTAACTTCCTCAGGACGCTCGTCAATAAGAAGAACGATTATCTTTACTTCTGGGTGGTTTGCCGTTATCGCGTTCGCGATTTTCTGCATCAGTATAGTTTTACCGGCTTTTGGCGGCGCAACTATAAGAGAGCGCTGGCCTTTTCCAATCGGGCAGAAAAGGTCCATTATCCTTGTGGAAAGCTCTTCTGTTGTCGTTTCCAGGCGAAGTTTTTCGTCAGGATAAAGCGGCGTAAGGTTTTCAAACGGAATGCGTGTCTGCGCCAGGCGCGTGTCGTCGTCGTTCACCGTCTCAATTCTGAGCAAAGCAAAGAAACGCTCGCCCTCTTTTGGAGAGCGAATCTGGCCGTATATCGTATCACCGGTTTTAAGGTTAAAAAGACGGATTTGGCTTGGAGAAATGTAAATATCGTCCGGGCCTGGAAGGTAACTGTTCTGCGGTGAACGGAGGAATCCGTAACCGTCTGGAAGGATTTCGAGCGCGCCAGAAGCGAAGATTATTCCGCCATGTTCCGTGTGCGCTTTAAGAATTACAAAAATAAGCTCCTGCTTTTTCATTGGAGCAAGCTCATCACGCTGGAAACCGTATTGCGCCGCTAAATCGCGCAAATCATGCATTCCCATTGATGTAAGCTCATTTATAACTAATTTTGGTTTTTCTCTGTTAAGAAGTTCTGTTTCTTCGGGGGTGGGTGCCGGAACTGGATTTTCCGGTTGTCTTGAAAAGCTTTCTCTGCTTTCTGCAGATGGGTTTTCGCTTCTCATGACAGAAACTGTTTTTCTGCCGTCGGTTCTTGGAATTCTGCGTCGTACTTTGGGACGTACAACAAGTTTTTCGTGTGAAGCGTTTTCAGACGCTTCTTGTGTTTTTTCCGCAGAACCTGACTGTGAAGATTCTTCCAAAGGTAGAGTTCCCTGCGTTTCTTCATCCAATGATGTTTGGGAACCGGACGTGTCAACAAAACGCCGTCTCTGAATCGGTGCCATTAAAAACTCCAAATGTAAATGATTTATGTAAACTGATTATTGATGGTTGAATTCGAACATACTCCAAAAAGCGTTTGCCTTTTGAAACCGTCCCGTCTTTAATCCAATGTTATGTATAATTTAGTATAAAACAAATAAAATAGTTCTGTCAAGCTAAGTTATTCTAAAGCGATTCGGTATCTTCCTCCGTTTTATCGGTGTTCTTCATCTGCTGCTTGTATTCAACCGGCTCCATTGAAAAAATGTCGATTTCTGGAACATCATCAAGCATTGACACAGAACCGTGAAACTCAACGTCGTCCGCAATGCAAAGCCGTTTTGTAGAAACATCGCCGACGACACGGCTGCCAGAGTTCATTTCCAAACTGTCATGCGCGTTTATATTGCCTGTAACAGTACCTGACACAATGATTGTTGAGGCTGTCATAGAATCAACCTTACATTCTGCACCCGGTGATATTTCAAGATATCCGTCAGATTTTATCGTCCCGGAGAATTTTCCTGTAACAATAAGGTTATCAGCGTATTCCAAAACTCCGTCAAACTCTGTCTCTTTGCCTAATTCAGTAACATTAACACCCTTATATTTGTCATTTTTTGCCATTTTTTTTCTCCATAATTTTCAATATTTTCAAAATAACTCCGACCGCATAAAGAATTAACGAAGCAAGAACAAAGAACTTGCCGGCATAATCACCGAACATTGTATAAAGCGTCTGTGACTCGTTATTTACTACAGGAAGATCGCAGATAAGATACGTTTCCTCGAAAGGTTCTGCCATTTTAAGAATCTTTCCGTTAGGATCTATAAGAACTGTCTGTCCTGAAGAAGTGGCTCTAACAGCCGGAATTCTGTTTTCTACCGTTCTGAAAACGCCCATAGCAAGATGCTGATACTGGCACGATGCCGTTCTTGCCCATGCGTCATTCGACATATTCACGATTGCCTGCGCACCGTTACGGACAAAATCCCTTGCTATATCACCGAAAGTGTCCTCAAAGCAAATTGGCGTGCAGAACTTAAATCCGTTAAGGTCAAACACAGTTTTTTCATCACTGCTTTCCCAAAAGTGCGTGTCGTTCTCTTCGAGCATTTTATAAATGACAGGAAGTTCTTTTTTGAACGGGAAATGCTCTGTGAACGGCACAAGATGGTTTTTCCAGTATCTGTCTGGCTCAGGAGGGATAACATTCTCACCCGGACGGAACAGCAACGCGGCGTTGTAATCAAGATCGGTGTAAACACCTTCCTTGTTGTAGCCTTTAACACAGTCATCGTTTCCAACGACGAACGGTACTGTTTTGCTGTCCATGTATTCAAGAACTTCAGAAACAAGCTCATAGAGCATAGGATTCTGGCGATGCTTGTAATGATACGTGATTCTTGGGATAAAAGCCGTCTCTGGCCAGACGACGAGCTCTACGCCGCTGTCCGCAGCAATCGCCGCGTCAGAAAGCCGTTCAAGCGTCTTCAGGTCGCGTTTATAAACTGAATCGCCACCGTCCCACGGGTCGCTGTTCGTCTGTATAAGAGCGATTTTTTTTGTCTCAAAGTCAGAATAATCGATTGGGGACACAATGCCGTAAACAATTACGAAGGCGAACAGCACAAGCCAGATTATTCCGGATATTCTGTGGTTTTTAACTTTCTGAAGCCATCCTTCCGTTTTGTCCGTGATGACGGTGGCGAACCACGCCGACGGAAACGTGATGACGGCACTAAGACCGAACACCCCGATGACGGAGGCTATTTGTATTATAAGTGTCCAACGCCAGTGAGAATATGCCGTTACGCCGTAGTTAAAACCAGGGAATCCTAAAGTTTTAACATACTCGTATGCGCACCACACAACCCATTGGGCGAAAATATCATGTTTTGGAAATAAAGAAGAAGCCGCTTTCATACAAAGGAAAGCGAGCATAAGATAAATTGCGTACATACCGGCTATAACCGGCATAGACACTGGATTGAATATTGCAAGCCAGTAGACGAACAGACAATACGCTCCTGTTCCGTACAGAAGACCGTATGCCCATACGGTCTTCCATGAAACGCGCTTTATAAGTATAAAAACTGGAATAAAGGCAAAATAAGAAAGGAGCGGGAATCCTTCTACTGTAATAAAATTCGGATGAGGTAGAGCGAACAGGATTATACCGGACAAAAGAAGTCCGAAATTTATCAGTACATTCTTACCTTTCGTCATTTATTATACCGAGAAGACTATTTCTCAACAGGCAAATTCCAAAGAGCAGCCTTAAGATCCTGTCCGGAGCGGAATGCTGCTACATAGTGTGGCTTTACAGAAAGCTGTGCTCCGTTCTTTGGATTTCTAGCCTTCTCGCGACCTTTTCTAAGGCGAAGCTCGAATGTGCCGAAACCACGAAGCTCGATTGTTGAACCACCCTTAAGGCTTTCCTTTATCTGAACAAGAAGAGCGTCAACAACAGACTGAACGGTTTTCTTCTCACAATTTACGTTATTATAAACAGACTCCACGAGATCAAATTTTGTTACTTTTTTTGAAGACATTTCATACACTCCGGTTAACTTGAGGTGATTAACCCCTTTAATCGACAACACATGAAAACTCGATACGAATTATCAGGTGTTTTTCCAAACAGAGAAACCAGCAGATACAGCATTCAATTCCTCTGCTAAGGGCAGCCCCTGAAAACAATTTCAGAGACTGCCTCGCAAACTATTTCGCAGCTGCAAATGTGGCGTTATAAAGCTTTGCCATGCGTGATTTTTTACGCGAAACAGCATTCTTAGACAATATACCCTTGCCTGCAGCTGTATCAAGCTCTTTTGTAAGAGCACTGAGTTTTTCTGAAGCAAGTGCAGCGTCCTTTGCATGAACAGCTTCGATAAATCTCTTTACGCTGGTACGTGCTGAACTTTTTGCTGCCTTATTGCGAAGGCGGCGAGCTTCACTCTGCTTATGTCTTTTTTCTGCAGAAGATTTTTTTACTGCCAAAGGAGACCCTCCAAACTTAAACTGTGGATATTATGTTATCAAACAGGAAATTATTAGTCAAGTAGAGAATGTACTCATTCAACGGAAACAATGCAAATCGAGTTATTGACTTCACCCGATAATTTATGTATAGTTAACGTAATAGATTTTTTTCCGGAGGCTAAGAATGGCTGGAGCCAGTAAAAACTCGCGTACAACAGTATCTACACATAAGTTTTTCTGTTCATGCGGCGGTGAAGTTGTAATGAAAACGCTTTTCGAGAACGGTAAGCTTAAGAATATAGCTGAATGCTCAAAATGCAAACGCGTTGAGCGCCGTCCTAAAGACTTTAAATAAGCCTTTTCTTTATAAAAAAGACGCATCCTATCGTTTCGGTGACAGGATGCGTTTTTTTTTGCGTTTTTGTGTGTATGCGGCGCGCTCACCTGCTGACGAAGCTTCTCACGCGCCGCACCACGTTCTCGAACGGCTCAAAGCAATACTGCGACTCAGGAAGCGACTCTATGAATATTTTGCCGTACTGCTTCTTTATAATACGGTTATCAAGCACCGTAACAGCCCCTCTGTCAGACGAGCGGCGCATAAGCCTGCCGTACCCCTGACGGAAATGCATAACCGCATCGGGCACGCTAAGCTCCATGAACGGATTACCGCCGCGCTTTTCTATAGCCTCCGATTTTGCGGCGAAAACAGGATCGGAAGGAACCCCGAACGGAAGCTTGACAATTATTACGTGAGAAAGAGATTCTCCGGGAACGTCAACGCCTTCCCAAAAAGAGTCCGTCGCAAAAAGTACGCTTTCCTTGTCTTTTTTGAAATGCTCCAAAAGACGGAACCGGTCTTCCTCGCCTTGCTTGAGCACGGGGATTCCTTCCCGCGGCAGCACTTTCCGGGCGTGTTCGCATGTATATGAAAGCGAATCGTATGAAGTAAAAAGAACAAGAGCCCGTCCGTTAGAAGCCCTTATAAGAGAAATGACGGCATCTTCCATCCAGGGCTGGAAATTCCTGTCGGACGGAAACGGAATATCAACAGGAATGGACAAAAGAAGATTTTGCTTGTATGGAAACGGAGAAGCGAACACGCCCGAAAGAATACGCTCTTTTTCAGCAAACAGCACGCCGGTGCGTCCGCTCCAATAAGAGAAAGAATTCCCTGTCCGCAGCGTCGCAGATGTACACACAACGCTTTCCATCGGCTCAAAGACACCTGCGTTCATCGTTTTGGAAATATCGAGCGGGGTCTGTATAAAAGAAGCCGTAAAAGTTCCGTTAGAAAGCTTCCGTTTTTCAAGCCAGAACACAGAATCGGGGTATTCGCGCCAAGAAACAAAATTATTGCATAAAATCCCCATTCCCTCTATGCGGCGGATTATCTGCTTGCATTCCCACACGGCGGACGCATCTTCGTTTTCCGGACCTACAGAAGAAATCATGTTCCGCACATAAGACACGAAAAGCGCTATATCTTCGCGTAACTGTGAAATCGATTTAAACAGGGGTTCCGCCTGCTCCGCCGTTTGTTCAACGATGCGCCAGCTGTAATCATCGCCGATAATTTCTAATGCAGCGTTTTCAAGTATTGCAAACGTCTGCTTTACTTTCTCCGCCGTGTTAAGAACTTCGTCAAGGTCGCAGTCAGAAATGCTCAGAGCGTCTATCGTGAACAAAAGACCGGACGCAGAGCTTTTCCGCTGCCTGTAAAGCATGTTAAGCTGCCTAAGAAGTTTGAAGCGTGCTAAAGACTCCGAGAAAAAGCTTGTTGCCGCGCTTTCAATGCCGTGAGCCTCGTCAAAGATAACGCGTTTGTACGGCGGAAGCACGGCGGCATCATCGAAGCCTGCGCCGGAAAGACGCATCTCTATGTCCGAAAAAAGAAGATGATGGTTTACGATAAGAATATTCGCATCAGAAGCTTCTTTGCGGTTTTTCATCACGAAGCATCGCTCCCTGTACGGACATTTCATTCCCATGCAGGAGTCGGATTCTGAATTAATGCGTACCCAAAGCGATTCTGGAGGCATAATAGCAAGGTCGCTTCGGCTTCCAGTACTTGTTATATCAGACCATTCTTTTATTGTATCAAGAGCTTCTGCCTCTTCTGTGAAAAGATCTTTTTCATCCAAGACGGATTTAAACCGGCGCAGGCACAAATAGTTCTGCCTGCCTTTTAGAAGAACAGTCTTTAGTTTGAAAGGCAGTATTGATTCTGCCGAAGGAATGTCTTTTTCTACGAGCTGGTGCTGAAGATTTATAGTGCCGGTTGAAATTACGATACGTTCTCTGTTCGACTCCGCCCAAATCATAGACGGGATAAGATACGCTAGCGACTTTCCTACTCCGGTACCGGCCTCGAACACACCAATTTTGTTCTGATTAAAGACTTCGCATATCTTTTTTAAAAGCTCAATTTGAGTTGGACGCTCCTCGTACTCTTCTTCACGGCTGGCGAACGGTCCTTCTGACGAAAGATAAAAAGCCGCATCCTCCGGATTTATTTGCTCTACGGCGCGCGGCAGCACAGGCTCTACGACGGCATTCAGTTTTTGTACATTGTTATCGATTATGTAAAAACCGGCACAGTTTTCGGCAGCTTGTCCAGCTATGACCATATCCGGCTCTGATGGATAAAGAACACCTGATGGATGATTGTGAATCAATACGGCAGCTGTTTTGGCATTTTTGGTGATGTACACTGTATCTGTGGTGCCGCGCGCCTGTATATCAACGGAAACAACAATGCCTTCCGCATTAATGCTTCCGCACGCAAAAATCTCGTTTCCGCCGGCTTCAGCAATGGCTTTTTTAAGAGTCTTAATTGTTGTTTCGGATAATCGTTCTATCGCGTTCATTGAATTTCCTTCCGCATGAACCACTGCGAAACAGAGCGCAAAAAAAAGGACTGGCAGAACCAGTCCTAGCATCTCCCGGGGGAATTGAACCCCCGTTGTCGGGATGAAAACCCGATGTCCTAACCACTAGACGAGGGAGACTTAAACAACAGATGTGACTATACAGTAACGGCCTTTTTTTGTCAACAGGTGAAACTCTACATAGAAAGTTCACTCTTTGTGGAAAGAATGTTTCTTAGTTTCTGGCAGTCCTCGTTATCAAGTCCAAGGTTCTGTGCTTTGTCCAAATCTTCGGTCGCTTCGTCAAAAGCACATTTATGATATTTAGCCAATGCGCGTCTGTAATAGACGTGAGACTGATATCCATTTATTTCAAGCGATCTCGTAAAATAATCGATGGCTTTATCATCCTCGCCCTGTATGCTGTATACGATTCCTATGTAATAAAGCGAACGGAAATTTTTTGGATCTTTTTCCACGCTCATAAGGAAATCTTCAAGCGATTCTTTGTATTTATTTTGAGAAAACCTCGCCATTCCCCTGTGCTTTAGGATTACAGAAAGCACGATGTTGTTTGGCTGCGGCTGCATTGTGATTATCTGCGTATAAATACCGACGGCTTTCTCCAGCTCACCTGTATTGTGCGCATGAATCGCCTCAAGAATCATATCGTCAATTGTTCCGTGTACATACGGAAGCGAAGAATTTCTGTTCTCAAAAACAGGGGCGGAATCTTTCGTCATGCTGTCAGATATCTGCTCGCGCGAAAGCGTGTCAGCCTGCTCGTAAAAGAGCGACCGGCGGAAATCCATCTCTTTATTAAGCTTATTCTGGTAATCGCGTATTTCCTGAAAGATAATGTCTGCAAGGCTAAGGCTTGCGTTCATAGATGCAAGCTTACGGCGGAGCGGCAAGTCAAACGGAGAAAACTCCGATTTATAAACAAGTTCATGCTCTACTTCTGCCCACGCATCCTGCAAAATCGTGCGTATCTGAATTTCGCAGACAAGTCCGGGCGGCAAGTGTACGTCTTTTCCGCCTTTCAGTTTTTCCGGGATATTTATAAGAACATGAACAGACTCATAGCCGAATTCTGAAAAAGTTCTGGAAGCACCTTTCCTTTCAATTTCAACAATGTCGAAATTCTGTATAATCTGCTTTTCTACTACTTCCAAATCTTCCAGGAACGCACATATAACACGAATACCAATTAAATCTGTAATAACAGGCAATTCCTGCTTACCCATTGATTCTGGTTTTACGCGAAGAATTTTCTTGTAATAGCTTTGAAAAGATTTTACGCGTGATTTATAAGTTGGTTTAGAAGGAAGCCTTAGCAGGCTTTTCAACTGGTTTTCAATACCGAATAAAACAGCAGAAAGAACCGGATAGTTTTTATCATAAGCTACCGCAAGTTTTTCTTTGTCAGGAATGATGATTTTGGTACGGTTGTCCATAAAAAAATTGTACCATTGAATTATTGTACTGGCAAGACAAAAAAAAAGAAACCGCCCCATAAGAAGCGGTTTCTATATTTATAAAGAGTTATCTTTAAAGAGAAGTTTACTGCTCGTTTGCTTCTTCAGCTTCGAGACTTGATTTGAACGTGCTTTCCTGAGCATATTTTGAATACTCGAGGAAACGATCGACCTGCTTCTCTCCGAAACGTGTCATTTCGTAATTCTGCTTTGAAGCTTCGCGCTCGCCAACGATGTTCCAGAGATCTTCATCAGCAATGTCGCGCTCTGTTGTAAGAACAGCTTTGTCGTAAATAATCTTAACGTCTTTGAAGTATCCGATAAAGTCACCACCGGCCTGAGCTGCATCACGTACAACCTGGAAGCCCATGAACTTAACGAATGGAAGTCCGCGTGGATAAATCGGGTAAATGCGGATTTCGCGTGCGCGTACGTCTGTGATGTATGTCGGGTTGTCCCACTGGAGTTCTTTCCAGCCGTCGAATCCGAGTGTACCCATGTAGTAGCGGCGCTCTACGTTATCTGTGTCTTTGAGCCATACATAAAGAGCATAAGGATAATTCATACCCATTGTTGTAACACTGATTGATTTGAGTGTACCAACATTCTTTACAACACCGTAACCTTCTTCGAAACGTGTTGTAGAAGTAGTAATAACCTCACCGCTCTCATCAACGCGCTGGCCTTCGTCGTTCATAGCAACGTTACCTTCGTCGTCGATATAAGCCATTCTTTCGTATGCCGGGATTTCAAACGGAGGAGCAATCATTGCATTAGCGTTTACGCTTGAAGTTGGGAATACAATACGAACACCAAGAACTTTCTCGCCATGGAATGGTACTTTAACATCTACATCTTCAATCTCGCCATAAGCATTCTTCATAGGCTTTGTATCACGAACCTGAGCCGGAACAACCTTTGAAAGAGAAAGGCTTGTAGAATTTCTGGCAGAAGAGTTAAGCACAACTTCCCAGTTACTAAGAGCGAGTGATGTACGCATAAGTGTCTTCTGGCTGTCTGTAAATGTTGCGCCAGCAGCTGCACCGTAATCCATAACAGTACGTCTGTTCTGCTCTTTGTTCAGGTTACCTGAATCTCCGCTTTCGTCTGTGAGACTGATCATATCCTGCTCAAGGAAAGTGAAATCGATAAGAACTGACTCTTCACAAATTGCAAAAGTTCCTAACAAAAGGAAGATGATTGCAAATACAATAAATGTCCTCTTCATTTAAAGCTCCTTTAATACTTTTTGATGTAGCCTTATCATTGAATTATACGTAAGGAAAACACCTTTTGTCAATGTTTTTTTGCGACTGCCGTCAGTTTTCAGCTGTCGGCACCAAAAGTTGTTCCGCTTGCGTATACCTCATTGCCCATCATAAAAATCCTATAATCTTTAAGATCGCCGAAATTCTGCATTACGTTCTCTCTTAGGAGCGTACATGCTTTGTACGTTTCCGACGTTCCGTTCCTGCTCAGAGCGGCTTCTTCAGAAAGATCCGTCTACAA
>JAEEGK010015621.1_pt1 | contig 16793 bp, 15 predicted proteins | sample 8958771 | NCBI WGS metagenome assembly JAEEGK01 (sample SAMN16246547, study PRJNA631951) | gut metagenome | biome: gut microbiome; feature: rumen; material: SC-attached | host: Bos | place: Iran: Karaj | collected 2018-10 | reverse complement strand
CGCGTTTTTCGGAAACTTCCCTCATCCACCCTCGCCTTACGGCTCCGGTCCCCTGCCCCGGGGCGGACCTTGCCGCCCGTTCATTGACTTTTTGACCATTCACCGTATGGTCAAAATTGCCTTCGGCAACCGTCAATTAACCCCAAGGGAAGGCTGAATAGTAAAAAGCAAACCAACCAAAGGGCTTCCCCCGCTTCGATATACGCATCCGCGTTCGATATGCGCCCGAAGGCGCATGAAAGGTCCCTCATCCACCGCTCGTTCCTTGCGGTCGCCTGCCCCCCGGGGCGGGCATTATCCGCCCGTTCAAATTGTCATAACAACCAAGGGCGACCGAAATAAACGGTCGCCCTTTGTGATCGCTGTCATTTATTGCCGAAGATCATTCCTCGATCTTTACGATGGGGGCTTCGGGAGCGTTCCTCCTGATGGAGTCGATGCCGTTGAGGCAGCTCTTCATAGCCTTATATCCCTCGGACATGGCGATGATCTGACCGTTCCTTGCCTTGAGGCGGAAACGGATTTCGCCTGCCTTATCGGTATAGACCTCGAACTTGGGGTTCTTCAAGACCTCATAGCCCTCGACGGTCTGATCCTCGATACCGGCGACAAGGGAGTTCCTCATAACGCTGGCGATACCCTTGCGGCAGGAAGCCTCCGCCTTATAAACCTCGGAAGTGGCAATGACCTCGCCATTGGTGGCTTTAAGATCGAACTTGATGCCGGTCTTGGTGTTCTTGATTATAAACTTACCCATAAAACATTCCTCCTGTTTATTGGTTCGTTTATAATATACAACATTTCATTTCCGTTTTCAATACTTAAAATGCCGTTTTTTTGAAAAAAATGCGCCGTATCGACTCAATTCGCGCCGTTTCGCGCCGTCTTTGCTTGACCGGCGCTCCTGTTTTGTGATAGAATCACTTGAGAAAACTCATTGGGGGTAAAATTATGACCGAAGTCATTACAAACAGCGGTTTTTTCAATTGGATGATGGATATGCTCCGCTCCATCGCGGGCATACGCACGCCCTTTCTCGACGGCGTAATGTCCGGCGTGACGTGGCTCGGACAGGAGACGGCGTTCATCGTCATAGGCATGATAGTGCTCTGGTGCGTGGATAAGAAATACGGGTACCGAATCCTCTACATGTTCATGTCGGGTCTGTTCATCAACCAGCTGCTTAAAGCGATATTCATGATCCCGCGTCCCTGGGTGATCGATCCCGAATTCAGGATCGTCGAATCCGCAAGGGAAGGCGCGAGCGGATGGTCGTTCCCCTCCGGGCATACGCAGTCGGCGGTGCTCCTTTACGGCGGTCTTGCTCAGCGGATCAAAAAAGCGTGGGCTTACATAGTCGCCGCGGTGCTCGTGCTCCTCGTCGGCTTCTCGCGGATGTATCTTGGCGTGCATACGCTGCTTGACGTGGGCGTTTCGCTGTTCACCGGCGTGCTCGTCATCGCGCTGTGCGAGCTGTATTTCAACCGCTTCGGCGACGACGCAGGTCCCTACACGATAGCGACCGGCGTTGCCTCGGCGCTTTCCCTCGGGCTGATCGTCTATATCATGCTGACGCGCGACCCCGCTTCCGATGACGTCGGGACCGTTAAGAACGCGTGCGTGCTGTTCGGATCGTCCTTCGGTCTGTTTGCGGGAGGCTATATCGAAAAGCGGTTCGTCAAATTCGAGACGAAGGCGGTTTGGTGGATGCAGATAATAAAGGTCGCGCTCGGCTTTGCGATCATTATGGGGCTGAGGATAGGTCTTAAGCCCCTGCTCGCGCTGATAAGCTCCTCGCCGCTGACCGACTGCGTAAGGTATTTCGTTATGATATTCGTCGGGCTCGCCGTATATCCCCTGCTGTTCAGGGTGTTCTCCGGGACGCACGGGAAGAAGCCCGAGCAGGTCGTTTGGGAGAAGAATGATATCGCCGCGGGATGCGTGTTTTGGGAAAGGACGCCGTAATATGATCAATATCTACAAAAGAAATATCGCGGTCTCTATAATACTGTCGATCGTCACGTTCGGGATCTATTACATCTATTGGAAATACCTGCTCGTAAAGAACGTCCGCGCGATAAAAGGCGACGATTCGGGCTGCGTCGGCGAGGTGCTGTGCTTCGTGCTTCTCCCGATCTATCCGATCTATTGGTGGTTCACCCGCGGCAGGACCGTCAAAAACGAGCTCGCTGCTCACGGGTATTCCGCCTCCGGAAACGAGATCGCCTATCTTCTGCTTTCGATCTTCGAGCTGGAGATCGTCTGCATGGCGATCATGCAGCATGATTTCAACTCGCTCGTCTCCGAAACGGATGGCGCCCAATAAGTTTATTGCATAAGAAAATGCCGCAGGGTACAGCCCTGCGGCATTATTTTGTTTGAGTTACGGGAGCGCAATCCCGAGCGATATCATGGCGATGAGCGTGGAATCGTATGCGGTCACGCCGTCGGTCTCGCTGACGTCGGCGTTGAAGAGACCGAGCTCCGTTACTTCGCCGCAGTTCACGAGGTAGGCGTTCAGGGCGGTGACGTCGCGCATATCGACCGTGCCGTCGCAGTTGACGTCGCCCACGAGACCGTATTCGGCATAAACGTCGGTATCCTCCGTGATATTGTCGAACGGCTTATCCCAACGGCGGAAACGGTAAAGACCGTTCGGGGCAGTGACGCTCGCCGCCGCCTCGGGAGCTTGCGCCGCGCCGCCGTCAGGCACCTCGACGGTCGATAAAAGCTCGCCGCCGAAGCCGTAGAAACGGACGGTATGCGTCGTCACGGAGTCCGGGGTGACATAGATCGCGGGCATATTGTTGTTATCGGGATCCGTGCCCTTGATATAATTCCCGTTCTCGAAGGAGCCGATCCTCACGGTGAGCCCACTGCCGAGAGTGGAAGTCCCCTCATCCCTGACGCGCAGGACGTCCGCGCCGGAGATCGCCGTCGTGCCGACGTAGAAGCTTTCAAGCCCGTCCTTGAGCATGAGACATTTGCAGTAAATGAGCGCATACGTCTCCGTTGAGGCGTGCGGTCTTGACAGTATCTTCACCCTGCCGCCGTCGACGGTGAAGGAATGGCGGCTGTAAACGCTTTCGGAGCCGGCGTTTATCGTAACGTCGCTCGCTCCGGTTATGCGGATCTTGCCGTAGGTGATCCGGATGCCGTGGGCGTAATTATAATAGCCCACGTCGTTCATGTTCTGGATATTGACGACGCTGTTATCGATCAATATCTCGTTGCAGTTGTCCTCCGTGGTGCCGCCGATCGGCGTGAAGCCCTCCGCCTTTATGCCCCATTTGCCCTGATCGGTGTTGATCACGGCGTTATGGATCTCTATATTATGATTGGAATAGATGCAGGCCTTGAGCTTCGTCATCACGTTGTACATATCGCGTTCCGTCCCGTAGCAGTTGACGGTGACGTTGTTGATGTAAAGGTACTCCGCGTCGACGTTCTCTCCCCCGTTGGGAAGGGTAAGGCAGCAGCCGAGATAGCTTTGGGCATAGAGATTGAGCGTGCCCGTGCCGTCTATGATGAGATACCCGTCGGGACAGCCGCTCAAAACGTCGTGCTCTTCGCCCATGCAGGCGTTGTCGATATAGCAGTCGCCGCTGACGAGTATGCGCGTATCCTTCGGCACGATTATCGGCGCGCCGTGCTGACCGGCAGTGCCGTACGATTCGAGCGTGAGCTGGGGCTTGCCGTTATATCCGGTCGGATCGAACGCCCAGCCCTCCTCAGCGGAGGAAGCGCTCGAAGCGGTATTGCTTAAGTCCAGAAGAGTCGTCCTCACCCGAGAGGCCTGCGGGAGCACGGCGAGCGCCGGCATTGCGGCAAGCATGAGGACAGTTGCCATGATGAAGGAGATTATGCGTTTCATACGAATCATGCCCGAGAAACGGGCGCCTTTCCCGGCAGTAATGCCGATCGGAGATTGGGCTTCGCCGGATTTTCGCCGGCGGTCGGTTAACATATTTATTATACCTTTTCGGACGGGCGTGTCAAGCGCCGAAACGGATGATCGGGGTGAAAAAGCACGCCGCGGTCAGCGCTCCGTGCCGAACTCAAGCACGGTGAGCTCACGGAAGCGCTCCCCCTTCCTCAGCACGGTCGCCGGGAACGAGGGCTCGTTCGGGCTGTTCGGGAAATGCTGCGTCTCGAAGCAGACGCCGCCGTATTTACCGAATACGCCCGCCGCGTCGCGGTCGACGAAATTGCCCGTGTAGACGTGCACCGAGGGCTGCGTGGTGGATACCCTCAGACCTATGCCGGAGAGGGGCGAATAAAGGCTCGCCGCAAGCGTAAGCTCTCCTCCCCCGCCGAGCGGGAAGCTGTGATCGAGCCCGCCCGTAAGCGCGAGCTCCGGCGAGGCGAGCGCATCGCCGATCCGTTTGGGCTCCGTAAGATCGAGCGCCGTGCCGCGAACGGGAACGAGCCTGCCGGTGGGGATCATGCCTTCGCCGAGCTCGAGCACGCGGTCGGAGCGGACGCGGATGAGGTGATCCTTCACGCTGCCCGTGCCGTCAAGCGCGAAATAGCTGTGATTCGTTATATTGAGCACGGTCGCGGAGTCCGTTTCGGCTTCGTATTCGATGGAGAGGACGCCGCCGTTCAGCCTGTAGCTGACGCCAAGGGCGAGCTCCCCGGGGAAGCCGTCCTCCCCCGCCGGGCTCAAAAGGCTCATCCTGACGCCGTTTTCAATGGGCTCCGCCTCGAAAAAGCGCTTCGGGAAAACGCCGTGAAGGTGATTGGGCCCGTCGTTTTCAACAAGGCGGTACTCCCTGCCGTCAAGCGTGAAGCGGGCGTTTGAGATCCTGCCTGCGTATCTGCCGACCGTGGCGCCAAGACAGGAGGAGCCCGCGGCATAGCCCTCTGCGGAGGGGTAGCCGAGCACGGCTTTCACCGGAGAACCGTATCTGTCGGGCACGGTGACGCCCGTTATAGCGGCGCCGAGATCGGTCACGGACACGGAAATATCCGGCGAGGACAGCGTGAAGCGCCGCGCTTTCCTCCCGAATGCACAGCCGAATTCCGTTTCAAATATATTTATCATAATGCCATTATACCACGCGAAACGGGAATTGGGAATACCCGAGCCGATTTTTCCTGTAAACGCCTGGGTTTTTTACGGCAAAAAAAACCGAAAAACGCTATCTTGACGCGATTGACACGGGTTTTGGCGGATGTTATAATTTTTCGAGAAAATCCAGAAAAAGGAGACAGATGATGCTTACTTTCGTTTCAGAATGGGCTTTAGCCAGGTTCGGAATCATAGGCTCGATAATACTCTTCGCTATCGGGCTCGCGGCGCTTATTAAGGGCGGCGACTGGTTCGTCGACGGCTCCGTCGGCATAGCGAAGAAATTCCATATCCCGGAGCTCCTTATAGGCGCGACGGTCGTTTCCATAGGCACGACGCTTCCCGAGGTGATGGTCTCCTCCATGAGCGCGGCGACCGGCCAAAGCGCGTTCGCATACGGCAACGCGATAGGCTCCATCATATGCAACACGGCGCTGATATCCGCGCTGACAGTTGCGATAAAGCCGGGGCTCGTCAATAAAAAGGCGCTGATCATTCCCGTCGTGAGCTTCTTCATAGTGGCGTTCATATACGCGGGCGTCGCGGAATTCAAGGGCTATTTTTCAAGACCGCTCGGTATCATATTCCTCGTGCTGTTCGTCGCCTACATGGTGATATCCGTCATCCACGCGCTGAAGCATCCCGACGAGGCGGACGTTGAGGAGGTCGAAAAGATTCTCCCCATCTGGAAGAGCATCATATTCCTCGTGCTCGGCGCGGCGCTGATAGCCGTCGGCGCGAATTTCCTCGTCGACAACGGCTCGATAATCGCGGAGAAAATGCATATCCCCAAGCCCGTCATAGGGCTTACCGTTATCGCCCTCGGCACGAGCCTGCCCGAGCTCGTCACCGCGATAACCTCCCTCATAAAGGGGCACGGGTCGCTCTCGCTCGGCAATATAATCGGCGCGAACATATTCAACCTCGTGCTCGTTTCCGGTATGGCGATGACCATAAAGCCCTTCGAGTTGCCGACCGATCTTACCGTCGCCGGGATGAACTCCTCCCTCATCATCGATATACCCGTCATGCTCGCCGTGATGGGCATACTGACGATACCGCCCCTCTTCAAGGGAAAGCTCAAACGCTGGCAGGGCATACTGCTCCTTGCGATATACGCGGGGTTCATAACCTATATGATAGTCGCGACGCTTAAGCAGGGCAGCGCCGCCTGACGGGATAAAGCAAAAACGAAGGCTTCCCCCACCCGGGGGAAGCTTTTTTGCGCCGTCGGGAAAAACGATAATATAATTTCAAAAAACTCTTGTGTACGCTTTGTTTTCGGAGTAAAATATGTTTTTGTGAGTTTACTTTGAAAGGCAAGATAATATGAACGAAAAGATAAGGAATATCGCGATAATCGCGCACGTCGATCACGGCAAGACGACCCTCGTCGATCAGCTTTTGAGGCAGAGCGGCGTTTTCCGCGCGAACGAGGCGGTGCAGGATCGCGTTATGGACTCCAACGATATCGAGCGTGAGCGCGGCATTACCATCCTCTCGAAGAACACCGCCGTCAATTACAAGGATTACCGCATCAATATCGTCGACACTCCCGGTCACGCCGATTTCGGCGGCGAGGTGGAGCGCATACTCAAGATGGTCGACGGCGTGCTCCTCATGGTGGACGCTTTCGAGGGATGTATGCCGCAGACGCGCTTCGTTTTGAGGAAGGCGCTCGAGCTTAAGAAGAAGCCCGTCGTCGTCATCAACAAGATAGACCGCCCCGGCGCAAGACCCTATGAGGTGGCGGACGAGACGCTTTCGCTGTTCATCGAGCTCGGCGCAGACGACGAGCAGTGCGATTTCCCCATCGTTTACGCCTCCGCGAGGGACGGCGTTTCGGGGCTCGATCCCAACGAGCTTTCGCCCAATATGCAGCCGCTTTTCGATACCATAATCGAGGCGGTCCCCGCTCCCTCCTGCGATGAGACGCTGCCCCTGCAGGTGCTTATCTCCGCGATCGACTATGACGATTACGTGGGGCGCATAGGCATCGGGCGCGTGGAGCGCGGCGTTGCCAAAAAGAACCTCCCCGTATGCGTGGGCGTGCCGGGTTCCGGCTCCCGCCAGGCGAAGCTGACGAGGCTCTACCGTTTCGAGGGGCTCCACAGGACCGAGGCGGACGAGGTCGCCGCGGGCGACATAATCGCCGTCGCCGGCGTGCCGGAGCTTTCCATCGGCGAGACCATCTGCGACGTGAACGCATTCGATCCCCTGCCCTTCGTGCATATCGACGAGCCGACGCTCTCCATGTACTTTATGGTAAACACCTCCCCCTTTGCGGGCAAGGAGGGCAAGTACGTGACGAGCCGCAATATCAGGGAGCGCCTTTATAAAGAGGTGCAGACGAACGTCGCGCTGCGCGTGGAGGACACCGATTCGACCGAGGCGTTCAAGGTATCGGGCCGCGGCGAGCTGCATCTTTCGATACTTATCGAGACCATGCGCCGCCAGGGATACGAGTTTGCCGTTTCGCGCCCCAAGGTCATAATGAAGCACGACCAGTACGGACGCCTTATGGAGCCGATGGAGGAGCTGACCATCGACGTGCCCGCCGATTACATGGGCCCCGTTATGGAGGGCCTGGGCAGGAGGAAGGCAGTCCTCTCCAACATGATAAACGACAACGGCGGCGGCGTGCGCCTTGTATTCGACATCCCCGCGAGGGGGCTTATGGGCTACCGCTCCGAGCTTTTGACCGACACGCGCGGCAACGGCGTTATGAGCCACATCTTCAAGGGCTACGCGCCGTATTCCGGCGATATCGAGGAGAGGCTGACCGGCTCGCTGATCGCCTCCGAAACGGGCGAATCGAACGCCTACGGCCTGTTCAACACGCAGGACCGCGGCAGGATGTTCGTTACGGCGGGCGTGCCCGTTTATGAGGGACAGATCGTCGGCGAATGCGCGAGGAACGAGGATATCACGATCAACGTCTGCAAGAAGAAGCACATGACCAACACCCGCGCTTCCGGCTCGGACGAGGCGCTTCGTCTTACCCCGCCCGTTGTTTTCAGCCTTGAGCAGTGCCTTGAGTTCATCAGAGACGACGAGCTCGTCGAGGTCACGCCCAAGTCCATCCGCATGAGGAAGCGCTATCTCACGAAGGATCAGCGCATAAAGGATTTCAACAAGCGTATGGCGGAAAAGGAAAAGGGTATCGTTGAATGACCATATGAAAAGCCCCTTTGGGGCTTTTTTGCGTGAGGAATGATATAGATGCTTTCGTTTGAATACATTGATAAAGCCAAAGCCGACGAGATACTGCCCGCGCTTTTTCCCATACTTTACGCCAATATGGACGCGATCGCGCCCACGGGCGAGGGGTATGAGAAGGACTTTGCGGAGTGGTTCGGCGCGGTGCGTCCGGCGCTTGACAAGCCGGCGAGGAATATCATTTTGATCCGCCGGGACGGGGAGCTGATAGGCTTTTTCCAGTACTACGTGAACGAAACGACCTTCATGATGGAGGAGATCCAGCTCGTGCCCGCAGCCTGCGGGACGGGCGTTTTCGAGGCGCTGTACGCGTTTTTGAGGGGCGTCGTGCCCGGGACCACGCCGTTCGTCGAGGCGTACGCGCACAGGCTGAATCATAAGTCGCAGGGGATACTCGCGCATCTTAAGCTCTCGCCCATCGGCGAGGAGAACAACTGCATCCATTACCGCGGGAGCCTTAAGGAGATGTTCGGCACGCTTGAAAAGAGCCCCGTCCGAATACCCGAATTTACAGTTATTTAACAGACGGCGCTCTGTTTAAGCTTGAAGAAACGAGCTTAAGATGGTATAGTAGACCAAAACGATCGGGAGTTTTTTGATGAAAAAGAACGAGAATACGCCGTTCGAGACCGAGATACAGGCGCTTGAGGCGCTCGTGCTCGAGGATTACGGCAGCGAACGCGCGATCGACAGGCTGGAGCTTTTCACCCAGCCCGACGGCGAAGTGATCGAGGATATTATCGCAAAGCTGTTCCGGGTGGTATTCCCGGGGTATTTCAGCGATCACACCTACCGCGTTTACAACCTTAAAAACAGCGTTTCCAACCTTATTGAGGATATCGCGTTCCACCTGAGCGAGCAGACGGCGATAGCCCTTCGCGGAGGGGAAGCCCCCTCGGAGGACGGCTCCGAAAAGCGCGAGGCGGAGCGCATCACGGCGGAGTTTTTGAGGAGCCTGCCCGCAATACGCGCGCTGATCGACACGGATCTTTCCGCCGCCTTCGACGGGGATCCCGCCGCGGCGAGCCCGGAGGAGGTAATAATCTCCTATCCCGGTCTTTATGCGACTACGGTGAACCGCATCGCGCATGTGCTTTACGGGCTGAACGTGCCGCTGATACCCCGCATTATGACGGAGCACGCGCATTCGAAGACCGGCATCGACATCCACCCCGGCGCGTCGATAGGCAAGTACTTCTTTATCGACCACGGGACGGGCATCGTGATAGGCGAAACGACCGTGATAGGCGACAACGTGAAGATCTATCAGGGCGTTACGATAGGCGCGCTTTCCACGCGCGGCGGGCAAAGGCTGCACGGGCAGAAGCGCCACCCCACGATAGAGGACAACGTGACCATTTACGCCGGCGCCTCCATACTCGGCGGCGACACGGTGATAGGGCATGATTCGATAATCGGCTCCAACGCGTTCCTGACCCGCTCCGTTGCCCCCGGCACGAGGGTGAGCGTAAGGAATCAGGAGCTCCAGTTCAAGAGCGGCGAGGTCCGCAGGGATAAAAAGGAAGACCGCGGCGAGGGCGAAGTCCCCGAGTGGTGCTACATCATCTGATTTTTTCAAGGAGGCAGTATGGCTAAGATATTTACCTCGGCAGAACAGCTTATCGGGCGCACCCCGATGCTGGAGCTGACCCGCATCGAAAGGGAAGAAGGCCTGAGGGCGAAGCTGATCGCGAAGCTCGAATACGCTAACCCCGGCGGCAGCGTGAAGGACCGCGTCGCGCTGAACATGATCCGTGACGCGGAAAAGAAGGGCGTGCTTAAGCCCGGCGCGACGATAATCGAGCCGACCTCCGGCAACACGGGCATAGGGCTCGCGCTGGTGGCGGCGCTGCGCGGATACAAGGTCATTATAGTAATGCCCGACTCGATGAGCATCGAGCGGCGCAAGACCATCGAGGCTTACGGCGCGAAGATAGTGCTTACCGAGGGAAGGCGCGGCATGACGGGCGCGATCGAAAAGGCGGATGAGCTTGCCGCCGGGATAGAGGGCAGCTTTATCCCCGCGCAGTTCGAGAACCCCGCGAATCCCGAGGCGCATATACTCACGACCGGTCCCGAGATTTGGGAAGACACCGAAGGCAGGGTGGATATTTTCGTTGCCGGTGTAGGCACGGGCGGCACGCTGACCGGCACGGGCCGCTTCCTTAAAGGGAAGAACCCGGCGATCGCGGTGGTGGGCGTGGAGCCCGCATCCTCCCCCGTGCTTTCCGCGGGCGTAGCGGGACCGCACGGCATACAGGGCATAGGCGCGGGCTTTGTGCCGAAGGCGCTCGACATAGGCATTTACGACGGCATTATACCCGTGCGCGACGAGGACGCCTACGAGACGGGCAGGCTGCTCTGCAGGAAGGAGGGCATATTCGTGGGCATATCCTCCGGCGCGGCGGCGTGGGCGGCGATAGAGCTTGCGAAGCGCCCCGAAAACGCGGGCAAGAACATAGTCGTGCTGCTTCCCGACGGCGGCTCGAAATACCTTTCCACCCCCATGTTTGAAAAATAATCGGATTATATTTTGTTTGAAGACGCTTGGGAAACCTAAGCGTCTTTTCTCATGCGTCCAAAAATCTTAACAAATTGTTAACGTTTTTGCATGGGGCTTGTTTTTTGGAGATGAGTCGGCTATAATATATATGTAGAGATTTCACCCTTGGGGGACGCTTATGAAAGAGAGCTTTTTCAGGACCGCGATGCTCCTCGGCGAAGACGCGGAGGGCATATTGTCAGGCGCGCACGCCGTCGTTTTCGGCGTGGGCGGAGTCGGCGGTCACGCCTGTGAGGCGCTTGCCCGCTGCGGGCTGGGAAGGCTCACGATAGTCGACAGCGCGCGCGTCAAGGCAAGCAACCTTAACCGCCAGATCTGCGCTAAAAAGAGCACGATCGGCATGCTCAAGGTGGACGCCATGAAGGCAGAGCTTGAGGAAGTCTCCGACTGCTCGGTCACGCCCGTCGCGGGGTTCGTGACGGCGGAAAACGCCGCCGCGCTCATACCGGACGACGCGGATATCGTCATCGACGCAGTCGACAACGTTACGGCGAAGCTTGCGCTCATCGCCGAATGCGGAAGAAGAAGCATCCCCGTGCTCTCATCGATGGGCGCGGGCAATCGGCTCGATCCGACTCTCGTTCGGGCGGGCGATATCTACAAGACCTCGACTGACCCGCTCGCAAGGGTCATGAGGCGCGAACTCAAAAAGCGGGGCGTGAAGAAGCTTACCGTCGTCTGGTCGGCGGAAGAGCCCGTCACCCCCGTCATTGCCGCTCCGGACCCCGAAATGCGGCGGTCCACTCCCGGCTCGGTGCCGTTCGTCCCGTCCGTTTTCGGGATAACGCTCGCGCGGGAGGCGGTAAAGATCATACTCGAAAAAGGAAGAAAAACGATATGAGCGAAAATCACTCCAGATCAGGAAAGGCGAAGAAGCTCCTCGTGCTGCTTCTTGCGGCGGCGATGGCTATCTCCCTCTGCCTGCCGGCGGCGGCGCTGCCCGGCGCGAAAAAGGCGGAGCCCGAGGACGCGAGCCGGTACGTGGAGCACAAGGGGTTCTACCGCCCCGTCCATTACGGCATGAAGGAGATGGATCCGAAGGTCATCACTCCCCCCTCTCCCGACGGGGATTTCACTTTCATGCGCGTGCTGATCTCCACGGGAAAGTACGCGACGCATACGGATCTTGACCTGTGCTCGGACTATTATCTCACGAACGGCGTGCATCTTTCGGGCACGGCTGCGCAGCCGCATCCCATCAGGGTCGTGGCGAACGCAAGCTCCGTAACGCTGATCGATCTTGCGACCGACGAGGAGGTCGTCACCGCCCCCTCGATAGAGCTCAAGCGCGTGAACGTCAACTATACGGCGGGCTGGGCGAAGCTCACCTATTCCGAGAACTCCATGTCGCTCAACAAGATGTATCTCGGCGACTTCCGTTTCTACTCCGATTCGGGCGTCATCCGCATGGTCAACCGCCTGCACATGGTCTACTATATCTACGGCGTCGTTGGGTACGAGCTTTCGGAGACCTGCCCCGCGGAAACGCTCCGCGTGATGGCGCTTGCCTCCAAATCGCACGCGCTGTATTTCATTGATTCCCACGCCGATTACGACGAGGAGGACGGTTGGGAGAGCCTGCTTTACCAGGGCTACCGCGGCTTCAACATGAGCAAGATCGCCACTCTGCCGTTCTGCTGCGAAGCGATCGGCAAAGCCATGACCTGCAACAACAGCTTTAAGCCCATCTACTGGACCAACTCCAACGGCGGCGAGACCGCGCTGCCCTCCATCGTTTTCGGGAGCGGGCTTTCCATAGTTGACGAGGGTTACGACGGCAGGCTCGACGAGCTTGAGTTCGAGTACGAGCTCAACGTATCCGAGTTCATCAATTTCACGGAGGACGGCGGATGCGACAACAGCCGGTTCCTCGACTTTGTGCTTTTGAAGATCCGTCAGCAGGAGGGAGTCGACACGACCGAGGTCGTTTCGATCGACGAGGTGTACACCTACGAGCCCTTCCCCGGCACCGTGCGCGATATGCGAAAGCTGCACGTGACCGCAACGGTCAAGGTCCCCGGCGAACCGATCGTCGATCCCGAAGATCCCGAGGCGGAGCCCGAGGAGACCTTCGTTGACGAGACCTACTCCTTTGAATGCGCGTCCTTCGATCTTAAGAACGTAAACCTTACCGATATCGACGGCAGCGGCGACAGCTACTCCGGCTACAAGCACGTGTTCAAAAGGAATATGTACCTTATCTGGGGGCGCGAGACCGAGGACGGCGGCTACAAGCTCATCTATTCGCGGCACGGGCACGGCATAGGGCTTTCGGCGTCCGGCGCGATAGTCATGGCGAAATACTACGGCTGGCTTTACACCGATATAATCGGCTTCTACTTCCCGGGCTTCGATATCGTGGACGTACTTGAGGATGATCCGAACGATACCGACCCGACCGTTATAATGTACGAGGTGCTTGCTTACGGCGTCTGCCGCACGGAGGGCGCGGAGCTGCTCGGCGGAGTTTCCGATCTGTACCCGTACCCCTGCATCGGGCACGTGGGTCTGGGCGAGCACGTTGACATACTCGGCGTGACCGATTCCTGCTGGTACTGGGTATTCTGGAACGGGTGCGAGGGGTACCTTAAATTCGAAGACGTTCAGCTCACCATGTTCCCTTCCCCGCACAACGGCGTATTCACGCTTGTCGACGGGGAGACGAAATCGAACGCCAATTTGAGATCCGAACCGGGCATACGCTCGGGCAACGTGATAGTGTATCTTTCCAAGAACACGCATTTCACCGCGTGGACGCATATAGGCAAATGGTATTACGTCAAGACCGAGAACGGCTACGAGGGGTTCATAAGCTCCGTCGTGGTCAATTTCTCGGAGCCGTATGAATACACCGGTCAGGCGAGCCTTATGATAAAGCAGTATCCGCTCGGATGGCTCTTATGGAAACAGGCTGTTTATAACAAGCCGCCGTCTTACAGGACGGCGCCGTGAAAAAGGGTGATGAGATGATAAAGCGCATTTCGGCGGCATTCCTTGCCGCCATATTCTGTTTTTGCCTGCTGACGGGCTGTTCCCCAAGCGGCGCGGTCCCCGATGAAACGCCGGAGGCTCACGTGACGGAGGAGCCTACCGCCGCTCCCACTCCGGAGCCGACGGAGGAGCCTACCGCCGCTCCCACTCCGGAGCCGACGGCGGAGCCGATCGAGTCGGTGATACTCCGTTACGTCGGCGGCATGACCGACGCCGAAAAGATAGGCGAGCTCGTGATGTTCGGCTGCGGCGGCAAGACCGAGCCGGATCCCGGGTTCATCGCCTTTTTGAGCGAGCACCCCGTCGGCGGGCTGTTCATCGGAACGGAAAACATCGACAAAAACGACGGGAGCGGCGGCTTCGATTCGGTCAAAAGGCTGATCGCCGCCATAGAGGAAAGCTGCCCTTCGAAGACGGGCAGGCTCTATTCCGCTGACGTTGAGGGCGGAGGCGTGGTAAGGTTCGGCTGGGAGCCCGCGATAAAGGCGCCCTACTATCTGAACGGACCGGACGAAGCCCTGCCGCTGTTCACGGATATAGGCAAAAAGCTTATCGATACGGGCATTAACACGGACCTTGCGCCGGTGTTCGATATTTCGGAGGACCCGCTTTCGACGTTCCTCGGGACGAGGATCATTTCCTCCGACTTAAACGAAGTCGCCTCAACGGGCGGCGCGATGATCGCCGGTCTGCACGCGGGCGGGTGCATCGCCTGCGCGAAGCATTTCCCCGGGCACGGCGCGACGGAGGAGGATTCGCACGATCATACCCCTGTCGTCAAAAAGAGCGCCGAAGCGCTTTACGCGTACGATCTTGCGGCGTTCAGGGCGGCGATCGACGCGGGCGCCGATATGATCATGGCGGCGCACATAAGCTACCCCGCGCTTGATGAAAACGATATCGCAAGCATGTCAAAGCCCATCATAACCGGCATACTTCGCGGCGAATTGGGCTTTGACGGCGTGGTGATAACCGACGCGATGGGCATGGGCGGGCTGGTCTCGCGCTATACCCTTGAGGAGGCGGCGGTGAGATTCATACTCGCAGGGGGCGATATCGTGCTCTGCGGAAACGATCCGGCGGCGTGCGAAACGATAATCAATTCGCTCGATAGCGCGGTCTCAAGCGGAGAGATAAGCACGGAAAGGCTTGACGAAAGCGTCTGCCGCGTGCTTTTACTCAAATACAGATACGGGATTTTCGAGCCATGAAGAAGAAAACTGTCATAATTATACTTGCCGTCGTCGTACTGCTTCACGTTTTGATAGCGGCGTTTTTGCCGACGCCCATCGTTTACGGGGCGCTTTTCTCCCGCTACGACGCGGACGCGGGCGAGACCGAGCTTCCCCGTGAAAAGACGGAGTTTGCAAGCGGCAAAAACGTCCTCACCGGCTACCATTACGGCGCGGGCGATGAAAAAAACGGCATACTCGTCGTGATCGTCCCCGGCTTTCACGCCGTGCAGGGGGATTATTCCCCCGTGGTCGGGGCGCTTCTTGAAGAGGGCTTCGACGTGTTCACCTTCGATCCCACCGGCTGCGGCGAGAGCGAAGGGAGCGACCAGATCGGCTTTCCCCAGATAAGGGAGGATATCGCGGCGTGTCTTGAATGCGTCGGCGAAAACGGCGGCTTCGGCTGCGAAAGCGTCTGCCTCCTCGGGCACAGCCGCGGCGGCTACGGCGTTTGCTGTATGCTGGACGACTGCGAAGGGATATCCGCGGCGGTCTCCGTCGGCGGCATCAACAGCGCGATGGAGGCGGTCATGTCGAGCCCGTCAAACGTATTGGGCAAGGCGGGCTACCTCAATTACCCCGGTCTCTGGATATGGCAGGCGGTACTCTTCGGCGGCGGCGCCGTAAACGACAGCGCCGTTTCCTCCATCAATTCGAGCGATACGCCCGTGTTGATAATCCAGGGCGCGGACGACGGATCGGTCACGCCCGAGGTCTCCTCCGTCTACTCTCATGCGAATGAGCTCGATGAAAGCGCCAGGGTGGAGCTGATACCCGGCGGACACGTCGATACGCTCTATACGGACGAGGGCGTGAACGCGGACACGATCGCTTTGGTCGCGGAGTTCTTCAGGAAAAACGCGGGTTAAGGAACGTCCGTCGGGATGAGGTTGAGCATATCCTCCTCGTTTGCGACGTTCGTGTAGACCTGCGGCACGTCGCCGACCACCACCGTTTCGCACAGCGGAACGGTGTTTTTTATCGTCACGGTCTCGGACGCGCCGGCAAGCTGCACCCTCAGATTCGCGGTAAGCGTCACGTTTACGGTGAACAGGCTCTGGTTTATGCCGGACGATCTGAGGCTCGAGCTCACGTGCGCCGTGACCGCGCCAAGCGGCTTGAAGCGCACCCCCAGGGAGGGACCTCTGCCCGAAAGGAGCGCTATCCCGCTTGCCGTGCCGAGCGGGACCGACGCTCCCTCTATGCACGGACCGGCGACGCGGCGCTGCGCCTCCGCGGTTATGCCGGTCACGATCGCGTTGAGCTTCGCCGTGTCGGCGGTTATTATAAAGCTCTTCTCCCCCGTCTTCATTACGGAAAGGAGCTCTCCGCTCTCCGCAAGCGCATTTTGGGCGGAGAGTGTCAGCTCGCGCGAAGCCGCCTCCATAAGGCTGTCGCACGCCGCATCCATCACGGGCTCGCGCACGGCGCTGCTCAATACCGCTATAACGACGGCGGCAAGAGCGGCTGCCGCTGTGAGGATGAGTATCCGCGCATCCCGCCCGGAGCGCCTTTTCCTTTTTACACACCTTGCTTCCATGCTGTAAGATATGCGGCGGACGGCAAAAACGTTCTAAATGAGCAATATGAGCTGACGGACGGCGTTGGCGGCAACGCACAGCGTCACGCCCAGCGCGGAGGGCAGAAGGAACGCCGCGAGCATCATCCTTATGCTGCCGGTCTCCTTTCTTACCGTAAGGAGCGTCGTCATGCA